>Ga0256827_10000113_pt1 | contig 42526 bp, 45 predicted proteins | sample CV84metaG_FD_185977 | JGI IMG/M metagenome (GOLD analysis project Ga0256827, IMG submission 185977) | Hydrothermal vent microbial communities from East Pacific Rise, Pacific Ocean - CV84 | ecosystem: Environmental > Aquatic > Marine > Hydrothermal vents | place: Pacific Ocean: East Pacific Rise... | reverse complement strand
TATCAACTCAAATACTAGAGTTGTCTTTGATGGCAAGAGGGTTTGGGTAAAGAGAGGCTAAAAAAAGCCTACCATCCCCCCAAAAGCTCCTCAAAAAACTCATCTCCATAAAATCCCCTATTCCCCCAACGATAAAAGATAATCTCTTTAGGTCTCTTCATCACTCGGCTAAGCTCTGCAATAGTCTCTCCTAGTAGCTCTGGGCTTACCTCATCTACTCGTATAGTATCACCCTCATAGAGTAGTCGTCCATTGAAATAGTGCGTTTTTGTGATCTTGAAGTTATGATCTTTTATCTTTTTGAAGTTTTTGTTTATACTACTCTCTCTGACCCCTTCTATGATGCCCACTACTTTTCCAAAACGCATAATGGTTGCTTGTGCATAGAGAGGAAGAGCTAGATTTAGATCCATAGGATAGCTCTCGAAGTTGAAATGATAACGCTTGGCAACCTCTAGATCCAAGATATAGTTTTGGGTCTCTAAATCTCTAAAGTCACTCATATTGTAGTACATCAATACTCCATAATCTACAGGGGGTACTCCTGTCTTGGTATAGTATTTTATCTGATGTAGGCGAATGGTAGCAGAGAGTTTTTTGGCACTCTCTTTTTTGAGAAGTTTCAAAAATTTGAAATAAGAGACACGAGTGCTATCTGTCCAGTCACAATCTACTTGGATTTCACTGTAGTCAATAGGCATCTCTTTGAGTGATCTTAGTACTTTTGATACCATAGTGGTAGCTCTCATCTTTGACCATAGAGAGTTGTCTAGGTAAATAATAGGAACAATTGAGTCTGAGGGAGATACCTTAAATGAAGTTTTTATAAATAGCAGTGTTTCGCCAAAACTAACATCCAAAACCTTGATATATTTAGGAGGATTTTTGATGGTACTATTTATCTCATAGTTTGATCTCCAATGATAAAAATTATAAATTATTTTGGGAGAAGATAAAGAGAGATAAATACCTAAGAGGGTTAATACTATTATTAAAGTTACTGATAAAATCATCCTCTTTATACTCACTACTCTATTCCTTATTAAGAATATCTAATGGAAAGATATGAAGTTGAAGTTTTCAAAGTTTTAAGGGAGGGTATATAAAGGAGGTTTGGTACAAAACTATTCTATTTCAATTCATTTTGGAAAATCACTTCTCCAAAGTGGAACAATTAAGGAGATTATTCTGTTCCACATCTTTCATGTTTGTATTATATAAGCTTTTTGTGAACAGTTCGATAACAAAAAGTCAACAATAAATTAATGGAGATTAAAATAGTTATTAGAATAGAGAATACTCCTCTTTGATCTTAGGTAACATAGACTTATCTAATGCATATATAAAGGCATAGTTAAAATAGGTATTTTTGAGGATCTCACGAGCCTCATCTACACTCTCATACCAGTTAGGTCTATCAACTCCATCTACTTTTGTTTTTGGAGGTGTCATCACTATAGTTTTGACCCATGCACCATTGTATCTTACATACTCTCTAGCTTTGTATACATCTTTTAGATTATCTGTAAAGATTGCTACTTTGTCACTCTTGCTAGGATTCATCACATTTAAAAAGCCATCTATAAATACAGGTACAAAGTGTTTGGTATATCTCACTCTATCCAGATCATAAGGAAGTGTATGTTTGTCACAAAACTCTACAACTCTCTGTAGATAATCTACATGAAAAGGAGTAATCTCTTTCTCTTGATAGATATAGCTATTGATTTTAAAAGTTGTTCTAAACAGCGTATCAGTAATAATCTCACAACTTGCATCTTTGTTCAAAATAGATACATCAGGCTTTATCATCTTCATCAGCTCACTATTTGTTCCTATTAGGATCTTGGCTGTTGAGTTAAGTGTCTTCTCAAATATTTTTCGCCAATCATCAGGCAAAATCTCTATATTACTCTTTTGAGTTAAGACCATCTTCAAAAAAGACAACTCATGCTCATTAAATAGATAGAAGTTTGCTTCACGGTTGATCAGTACATAACGGATCAGCTTAAATGCAGCTATCTGAATATCTTTTACCTGAATCCACGCTACCTCATTATCTGTAATTCTAACAGCAGGATCGGAGAATATGATGGCATATGCACCATTTTCCAAAGCTCTTTTGATCTCTATAGGATCATTGGAGATAAAAAGATCACCCTCTTCTATTTTAGAAGGATAGACACTTACAGAATTTACAGCTCTCACTGTAGGCTCAGAGATGATATAACCCGAGGTTAAATTTAATAAATCTTCTATTTTCATGAACACCCTAACTAATTGACGTGCCGACTGTTTTCGGCTTTTCTGGACGGATCAACGATAGACCATCTGCATCTTTGGCAGCAAGAAGCATACCCTCACTCTTCATACCCATAAGTTTGGCTGGTTTTAGATTTGCAACCACACAAGCTTGAGTACCCAATAACTCCTCAGCACTATACCACTCTTTGATACCTGCTACGACCTGTCTAGGCTTATCTTCACCTATATCGACTTGAAGTAGTAGCAGTTTTTTACTCTTTGGAACCTCTTGTGCTTCTACTATTGTTCCTATCTTTAGAGAGGTTTCAAAAAACTGATCTATACCAATTAGAGCGATACCTTCTGTTTTGGCTTCTGTTTTTTTCTTTGTCTCTTTTTTCTTTGGTTTAACCTCTTCGACTGGATTCTTCTCTACCAGTCGTGCCTCTTCAATTCGAGGAAAGAGTGGCTCTCTCTTCTCTATACTAAAGGGACTCAAAATCTCTCCATTACGGATAATCTTTACAAAGTTTTCAGGAGTGATATCAAAGCCTAACGCACTGCATATAGTAGTGGTAGTCTTTGGCATGATCGCATGGAGCATCAGAGATACTTTGGCTAGGATAGTAGCTATAAGTCCATTGAGGGCCATTGTCTCATCTGTTTTCCCCTCTTTGATCATTGTCCACGGCTGGTATCTATCTATAGCTTTGTTGGCTACAGTAAGTGGTCTCCATAGCTCTTCGAGATATTTGTGAAGCTGAAGCTCAAAGAACATCGGCTCTAGCTTATCCAGAGAGGCTTGAACCTCATCTAGTTCAGTTTGATAGTATTTCGATACGAGATCACACTCTACCCTACCCTCAAAATACTTTCCACTCATACCTATCAGACGATTGAGTAGGTTTCCAAGGTCATTACCAAGATCAGAGTTGATTCTATCTATCAGTGCAGTCTGAGAAAAGTCACCATCTCCACCAAAAGGAACTTCTCGAAGCATAAAGTATCTAAAGTTCTCCAAACCATAAGCATCTGCTACCTCTTTTGGGTTTACTACATTGCCTTTGGATTTGCTCATCTTTTCACCATTTCGTGTCCACCATCCGTGAGCGCCAATATGTTTTGGAAGAGGAAGATCTAAGCTCATCAAAAAGGCTGGCCAGTAGATCGCATGGAATCTCAAAATATCTTTACCGATAAGGTGGACTCTAGCAGGCCAGAAATCCATATCTTTATCATCATTGCCATAACCTAGTGCAGTCACATAGTTCATCAAAGCATCTAACCAAACATACATAACATGTTTTGGGTCATTGAAGCTCTCAGGAAGCTTAACACCCCAATCGAAACTAGTTCGTGTCACAGAGAGATCATGAAGTCCACCCTCTACAAAACGGATAACCTCATTTCTCTTGCTTCTAGGTAAGATACAATCTGGTGTATCTCTATACCATGCTAAGAGACGATCTTCATAGGCAGATAGTCTAAAGAAGTAGCTCTCCTCCTCTACGATAGTAGTACTCTTGCCACAATCTGGACAAAACTCTCCATCTACTAATTGAGTCTCAGGAAAAAAGGTCTCACAAGAGATACAGTAGTGTCCCTCATATTTATCTTTGTATATATCACCCTTCTCATGCATAACGGAGAAAGCTTTTTGAACACCTCTCTTATGATCTTCATCAGTAGTACGGATAAATTTATCATATGATATATCAAACTCATCCCATAGATTTTTAAAAGTAGCAGAGATCTCATCAGCATAAGCTTTGGTCTCTTTACCTCGTTTTTTGGCAGACTCTTCGATCTTTTGACCATGCTCATCAGTCCCTGTCAAGAAAAAAGTATCTTGACCGATAAGACGAGCGTATCTAGCTAAAGAATCAGCAATAATGGTTGTGTAGGCGTGTCCGATATGAGCGACATCATTAACATAGTAAATTGGAGTTGTGATATAAGATGATTTATGACAAGACATTGGCAGTAAGTTCCTTAAACAAATGAGTTTTAGATATTAGATATTAGATATTAAATTTTGGGAATTTTACCGTAAATATACTTTTATATTAATTTTTACTTTAATTTATTACGAACATTGTATAGATCCCAGTATATATTGATCGCCTCATCTAGCTCTTTATTACTTAACTTACTTTTTTCTTTGACAGAAAAGTTCTCAAGAAACATATCAGACATCACCGATAACTCTATGTCTGGTCTCTTCAAAAAAGCTTTTAGTGAAGCTTTCAGTGTCAACTCTCCACTATAAACCTTAAGATAAGTCATAAACATTCTCTCTAAAGAAGCAGGAAAATATTTATGACAAGGGATACACTCTTTTTCATATATATTTAAATTCTCCTCTTTTTTAGGCTTAGTTTCAGCAAAAGAGAGATTAAATAGGAGTGAAGCGATAAGTACTATTTTGATGATTTTAACTATTTTTAGCATTTGAATTACCTTTTGGAAAGTTAACTTTAAATTCTGTACCTTCTCCCAACGTGGAACTTGCTACAATATGAATATTATACTCATCTGCAATACTTTTTACAATATTGAGACCAATACCAAAGCCTCCTTCTGTTGAGTTAAATCGGCTATATCGTTCAAATATAGCGTTGATCTCATTAGATTTCATCCCTATCCCTGTATCTTTTATACTAAAATAATTTTCTCTAAGAACTATCTTTATAGTTCCTTTTCGTCTATTGTATTTTATCGCATTGGATATGAGATTATCTATCACTCTAGCAATTTTGACAGGATCAATGAAAAGTTTGCTATTTTCCAAATCCAAGTTACATGTGATGTGCTTTGAGTTTGATAAAACAGAAAAGTACTCAACTCTATCAATAATCAATGCTTTTATATCTATCCACTCATCATTGGAGGTTCTATTGTGTCCCAAAGACAAAAAGGTCAAATCTTGATAGAGATGAGAGATAGTCTTTGCAGCGATATTAATCCTATCAATTCTCTTGATATTTTTCTCTAGCATTTTCGTTCTATCCATCATCTCTACATTTGCCAAGATTGCTGAAATAGGGGTATTTAGTTCATGTGTAGTATCTTTTATAAAATTATCAAGAAGATCTACTGATGCTTTCATAGGTTTTAGAAAAAGCCTCACAAAAAAGTGTCCAAAAATTGCCAAAATCAACAATCCTATAGTTCCAAATCCCATAATACGAAGGATTGTATCTATATGCCACTGTCTATCCTCATCGATCTCAATAAAGAGATAAGTCGCCCCGAGATAGTAGTCATTGAGATATTTGACAAAGTGTATCTTACTGCCAACTCGATAGATCTCTTTATCAAAATTTACATGATTATTCTCCAGAGTAGAAAATATCTTAATCCTCTCTATATCGTAGATGGCACTCTTATACTCATCACTACGAGGATACTTGTCTCTATTTGGAAAATAGTGATGCAGACTCTTTAGATGTTTAACATGATCATTGGCATAGATAGAGAGTTGTGTCCTCTGCTCAGCAAACATCAAGTTCTCTTGACTGGTATAGTAAAAAGTACTCAACATAGAGACCAAAACAATAACTAAGAAAATATAGAGACTTAGGAATCTAATAAGTGTCTGCTTCTCATTTCGACGAAGTAAACTTATATCCCTGCTTTTTGATACTAACAATTCTATCCTTACCTATGATTTTACGAATATTTTTAATGTAAGTTCTAAGAGCTGTATCACTCGGATCTTCATCAAAGTCCCATAGCTCTTTATAGATTCTATCATGAGAGATTACCTCATCTTGATGCTTCATAAATAGTTTAAAGAGTGCAGACTCTTTATTTCCCAATGTTTCAGCTCTACCATCAACAATCAGTTCATTAGATTTGGTATTATACTGGATTGTATTGCTAAGAGATATGAGTTCTGTAGCCTCATGGAAAAAACCTCTTCTAAGAAGTGTCTCTACACGAATAAGTAGCTCTTTGAGAACAAAAGGCTTTCTAATATAGTCATCGCATCCCGATTGGAATCCTCTCTCTAGATCATCTACACCATCTAAAGAGGTGATAAAAATAGAGGGAGCAACCACTCCATTATCTCTCGCCTCTTTTAGTAAAGTAAAACCATCTACTCCTGGTGTATTAACATCCAAGAGAAGCAAATCATATTTACTCTCATATAATCTATCTTGTGCTTCATATCCATCATATGTACTATCAACAGAATAACTCTGATCTTCCAAAAAATCCGTTATTGTATCATTCAAGTTAGCATCATCTTCAAGTAACAGTATCTTTGCTTTAGCCATCCCTCACTCCTTTTTCACCCAATATATTAAAACATTATATCATGATTTTGTTTATAATTTAAACAAACTGCTTTACCCAATTTACTAATCTTTGACTACTCATTGCACCTGAGACTCTCTCCATCTCTTTTGTCCCTTTAAATATGATTAAAGTAGGTATACTCTGAATAGCATAAGCTGCACCTAAGTCCTGATTCTCTTCTGTATTGACTTTTAAAAACTGTGCTTGAAGAGGTATAGACAACGCTGCCTCCTCATAAGCAGGTGCCATCTGACGACAAGGACCACACCAAGGAGCCCAAAAATCAACAATCACAGGAATATCACTATTTACAAGAACATGTAACAGGTCAGCTTTGTCTACCTCGATAGGTCTAGAATCTAGCATCGACTCTTTACAGTGACCACAGTTAGCCTTGGCATAGCTCTCTTTTTTAGGTATTTTATTCACTTTTGCACAGTGAGGACAAACAACTTTTACACTCATTTCCATATTTCCTTTATTTTTAACATATGATATTATAACTCATAATTATTAACAAATCATCAATTTACTGTAATAATTTTGGAAGTTTATATTATCATATAAGAAAGTAAAAAATAGATGAAAATTTTTAAATACCTAATATATATAATTTTAACACCTATATTTGTAGTTATCTTCTATATAACCCTATCATATATATTGAGTCTCTTTCCTCACAACAGCACTATATCATCCAAAAATAGAGATGAGTCAATATATATACTTTACGGCACGATGCATAGTGATATTATTATAGATATAGATGATTTGGATAAAAATTGGTCAAAACTACTACCAAGAGTGATAAAAAATAGACAGAGAGGCTACCTCTCCTTTGGTTGGGGTGATAGAGATACATATCTAAATACCCCTAATTGGTCTGACTTAGAGTTCTATACTGCAATAAAAGCTATTTTTGTCAATACCCCATCAGTTATGCATGTTGAGTATTATAGTCGTATACATAGATATAAATACCTCAAAGAGATAAAAATAACAAAACCTCAACTCCAAAAAATAGAAAAAACTATTTTGGAAAGTTTTGGAGGAGTGCCTACATTTACAAATAGAGGTTACGGCTATAATGATAAGTTTTATGACTCTCCATATAAATATAATCTTATACACACTTGTAACACTTGGACAGGAGATACTCTAAGAGATGCCAATATCACTATGAGCTACTGGACTCCTATTAGTTATAATGTAATTAACGCTCTACCATAAAAATCATGTTATGATGTCAAACTTTTTATAAGGAGCAACAGAGCATGTATGCACTAAAAAACTATATCAGCAACTTTATACCGATGAATGAGAGTGACTGGATGGAGATGTCTAAACTTTTTAAAGAAGAGTCTTATAAAAAAGGAGAGATCATATATGGCTCTTCTGATATACCTAGTGAAGTAAATTTTATAGTAAAAGGTATTGTTCGTTCTTATAAACTAGAGGAGAATGGCAAAGATTTTACTTGGAGCTTCTATTTTTTAAATGAAGAGGTGATGGATCACCGTATGATCTCTGATGTGTGTGTAGTAGACTATGCTAGTTTTATTAGAAATAGATCAGCCGAGTTGGCATTTGAAGTTTTGGAGGATTGTACTGTAATGACTATTACAAAAAAAGATCTCTTTGAACTATATAAAAGTGACAACAAGTGGCAGATGTTTGCAACAACAATAGCGGAAGATGCATACTGTGCTACGCGTGATAGAACTCTAACACTACTAACCAAAAATGCGAGAGAGAGACTGGAGATACTATTAGATCATTTTCCTGAGATATTTCAAAGAGTATCCCAGCAACATATAGCATCATATTTAGGTATCACAAGACAGTCTCTTAGCCGTCTAAGAAGAGAAGAGTCCTAAGCCAATGGATTGTCACTTCTATTTTTGACTTTACGACTCTCCTCGTTTGGTAAAAATGGCTCTGAAAAAACAAACTTCCCATAGAGGATACACCCTTTACAGTTTGGATCACACTTTTTTTTCAAGAGTCTACACCACTCTTTCTCATTTTCAAATTTTGTCAAATATTGACATCCCCAACCACTAGCCATATTATCTCCTTATCTCAAATCCATCATAAATAAGATCATCATCGTCAACAATACTCATCTCTATCCCCTTCACCGAACTAAGAGGAGAGCCTTTTTGTAAAATCTTCTTAAAACCTTCTATATCCTCATCATAAAGAACAACCACAACTTCAACTCGTCCATCTTTTAAATTTTTGATATAACCCTCTAGCTGTTTTCTCATAGCAGATTGAGAGACAAATTTTCGATAATAGACTCCCTGAACCCTACCACTTATAATAAATTTATATACTTCCATACTGCTCCTTTAATCTAGCCAAATAGTCGATGACTCTATCTTGATATATTCTATCCTCTTCATCATCAATACAGACTTGAAATCTTCTCAATGTCTCAATATCAATCTTGTTTGAAAATCGCTTAACCGCTTTGGTCTCTTTTTCAACTTGAAAAACAAGATGTTCAAAATTTAATCCATTGTTGGTCACAATCTTCTCAAAATACTCTTTGACAGCTTCAACCAAGATCTCTGATCTCTCTTCATCATTATTGTAAATATCAGATGCGATCTCATAAAGTAACTTCTCTTCACAAGGGGTGATCTTTCCATTTACAGCAACAATAAGTGTCAATACCTTTGCTCTATACTCCAATGAACTATTATGGTACAATAGAAGCTCTCTGAAAACTTTCTTAATTTTTCGTCTTATTCTTTTTATCATTGAATATATTTTAACATATTAGTGATAAATTTTAACTATTTAGTAAGTCTTTTACGCAAACTAAAGGATTTTTTCCGTTTAACATCTTGTATACCTCATCGGCAATAGGTAGATATATATCCTCTTTTTTAGCTATATTATATAAAGCCTCTGTGGTAGGTATCCCCTCAGCCACTTCTCCCAACTCCAATAGTATCTCATCAATGCTCTTGCCTTTAGATAATCCTAGCCCTACTCGATAGTTACGAGAGAGTTGTGAACTAGCTGTCAAAAAGAGATCCCCTGCTCCACCTAGGGATAAAAAAGTCTCCGTTTTTGCACCAAAATGCTCTCCAAACCTAGTCATCTCAACCAATCCCCGAGAGATAAGAGATGCTCGTGCATTGTTGCCTAGCTCTAACCCATCACAGACTCCACCAGCAATAGCAATAACATTTTTGTATGATCCTGCTACCTCAGCACCGACAACATCATCATCAATATACCCTTTTATAAAATCAGGAAGTGACTCTGCATAAATTTCTGCCAAAGCTTGATTCTCTGAGCTAATTTTAAGAGCTGTAGGTAGTGATTTTTGTACCTCAGCAGCAAAAGATGGTCCAGATATAAAAGCTAATCGTTCAGCCAAAATAAACTCTCCATAAACCTCATTGAGAAAAGCACCTGTTGATGTCTCTATCCCTTTTGCTGCAACCAAAAGATTCTGTCCTCTATCTTCAAAATTCTTTTTCATCCAAGACCGTACTGCTTGTGCAGGAATAGCCATCACTAGATATTCATAAGACAATGCCTCATCCAGTGATACAAAATTATCTATCTCTTTGGGTGTTCTAGAGTTTATCACAACTTCATTTTTTTGACTATAGGCGTGATAGAGAGCCTGTCCCCACTTTCCTGCCCCAATAATTGCTATTTTCATTTTTTATTCCTTAAAATTTCTATCTCTTGAGTATCATAACTTTTTGTTCTTAAATCTAGAGGGATTTTGATACTACAGACTACTCCCTTATTTATATTTTCAAAAGATACTTTTCCATACATACTCTCTTCTATAATCATTTTGAGAATATAAAGCCCTAGCCCTGTACCTTCTGTCTCTCCTTTGGTGCTAAAATATGGAGTAAAAATATCTTTAAGAACTTCTTCATCAATTCCACCTCCATTATCTTCTATAAATATCAAAAGATTTTTTTTTGTATAGTCAATAGTAATGACTATTTTAGCTCTCTCATCTGAGTTTTTAAGACAAGCATAGATTGAGTTATTGATAACTATTAAAAGTGACTGTACCAATTCCGATTTATAACCAAAAAGTTCAATATCTTCTCCCTTTGTATACTCTATTTTTATATATTGAGAGCTAGTTATAGGGAGAAGTTTTTTGACATAACGAAGAGCATCACAGATATAAAAGCTATCTATTTTCTTCTCGCTTGAAAATAGATGTATAAAATCATCAATTGTTTTTGATAGATAAGCAGTGATATCCTCTATTTTAGTTAAATATCCGTCCAACTTCTCCCGTCCCAAACAGTTTTTACGATCATCAAAATCCATATTTAAGACAACTCCGTTGATCTGACTCAATGGCTGTCTCCACTGATGAGCAATCAAAGAGATCATCTCACCCATCAGGGCTAATTTGCTCTTTTTTAAAAATATCTTCTGCTCTCGCCTCTTCTCTTTTTCCATTACCTTCATCTGATAAACCAAAATAAATGAGAAACATAATGCTTCAAATAGAACCACATATTGAATAAAATACTTTATCGAGATATTCAGATCAATAAGATTTAGATACATCAAAGAGAAGAGTAGTATAAAAACCAAACTAATGCTCCATACAAAAGAGTAGATCTTGGCTATATTAAAATTTCGATAGAAGGCTAAATAGTAGGTCGAAAGAACCACAACAATAGCATACATAGAGATAAATACAAAAAGTAAATCAAAAAAAATCTGAGTATAGAAAAATGATTCTATCTCTAACATATAGAGATAGATAACTGATGTAGTAAAAAAGTATATAATAAAAAAGTTAAAGAGATAGTTGATACGAGGTAACTGCTCTTTGATCTTCAATATTAACTTAATAAAAAGTGTTAGAGAGACAAGCAATGCTCCAGAGCTAAGATGATAAAGATAGATAAAATCGGGAAAATAAGATGTAATATAACCCAGAGAACCAAAAAAATAGATAATTGACCAGAAGATATATAAGAGATAGTATAGATAAATTTTTAATCTAAAAAGAGTATAGAGAAAAATATTATATAGAAGAATAATAAACATGCCTCCAAAAAAGAGTGCTTCCAGAAAAGTATACGACTGAGAATAGCTCAACAGATACCTTTCATTGACTAACATAAACCTAATATCATTTTTATTAAAATTTCTAATTTTTATAAAAAGATCAACCTTCTCATCTGCCACTAACTCTATAGGAAATAGTATATGTGTATCATTGAAAATGCGTTTAGGTCTTTTTACAATTGCTCCATCTTCAAGATACCCCTCTAGCACATTGTTTTTTAATAAAAAAAACTCAATATGATAAATAGGTTGGTTCTCTACTTGTAGATAGTACTTTTTTGATCTAAAAGATCCATTTTTAAAACTCAATTTAACCCAATAGGCATTATCACTATTTGCAAAGGTATTAAAAGAGGTTTTTGAATCACTCCATACTCTATTATATAACATATCTACGGTCTCGTTGACATCAAGTGCCAAAGTGTAACTCAAATAACTATCAAGCTCAAAGCTATTTTTATCTCCAACCTCTAAAATATTAGCATTAAGACAAACAGTTACAAGAAACCATAAAATAAAAAAACGATACATACAATCCCTGATTTCCAATTTTTCTCAAAAAGAATAATAACGATTTTTCTTGAAAATAAGGTAGTAAAATTTATACAAATATTTTAAATAAAAACATAATTAAGATATAATTTTTAGAATAACATAAGGAATTTACATGAGATATACTCTTTTAGCTACTATTTTCATCCTAATTACAGCCTGTTCCCCTAAATACGAAATAAAAACACACTACTACAAACCCCTCTCTGCAACAGGGGATAGTTGTCTAAAAAAGTGTGAATCAAAGAGAGACCAATGCCAACAAAACTGTGATCACAAATATGATCTATGTCAAGAGAGAGCTGAACATAGTGCCAAAAATAACTTTCCTCTCATGATGCGAGAGTATGACTTGGATATGAGAGACTACTATCAACAGAGTGATAGATATAGTTCAGAATTCAACAACTGGGAGACCAGAAGAGATCTACTACAATCAGACTATAAGAATGCATCCAAAGATTGTGCTAGAATCAAATCTCACGGATTCAAAAAAGGAGATAAAAAGATAGAGAAAAAAAAGAGTAGTAGTTGCAAAAAAAGTAGCTCGATAAAGAAAAAACTATATCAACATACACATCAACTCAGACCTACAGAACCAACACAACCGACTAAACCAATGCTCTCCGATGAGATAAGCCGATTACAAGAGAACTGCTCACACAAATGTGGATGTACCAAAGCTTATGATAGTTGCTTCGTATCATGCGGAGGAACACTTAAATATGAAAAAATTTGTGTGGAGAATTGTGAGTAGGGGTAATCCATTGAGATAGTAACTGCACAGCACCCTACCTATTAGATGAACTATGTTAAAATTCGCAAAAAATTTAGAAAGGAATTTTATTGTTCAATCTCCAAAATTACTCTACTCAGAATATCAAAAATGATGTTCTCTCAGGTGCATTAGTTGCAGTCGCTTTAGTTCCTGAAGCTATCGCTTTTTCATTTATAGCAGGGGTCTCTCCTGTTGTTGGACTTTACGGTGCTTTTATTATCGGTCTAATCACCTCTCTGCTTGGTGGTAAACCAGGAATGATTTCAGGAGCTACTGGCTCTGTAGCTGTGGTATTTGTCTCTCTAGGAATCTCTGTTGCACATCTATATCCTGAGCTTGACAAAGAGGCTATGTCTATGATGATACTCAATTATATACTACTCACCTCTATTATTGCAGGGCTTATTCAGATAGGTATTGGTCTACTCAAAATGGGTAAATTTATCCGTCTAGTACCACAACCTGCTCTCTTTGGGTTTGTAAATGGACTTGCGATTGTTATAGCTCTAGCTCAGCTTAAGTTTTTAGAACCTAGCAATATAGAACAGTATCAAAGTTTAACCGATATTATAACAGCCAGTTTATCTGAGAACTACATGATGTATATTATTATCGCTATCACTATGGCAACTATGCAATTTTTACCAAAATTGAGCAAAGCTGTTCCTGCGGGATTAGTAGCTATTGTAGTGATCACTATTGTCACCTATCTATTTGGAATAGACACCAAACTTGTTGGAGATTTAGCTGACCTCTCAAATGTAAGCCTTCCTCAAATTGTTGCACCAGCAACTGAGTTATTTTCATGGGATGCGATGATGATTATCTTACCTCTAGCTGTAATAGTAGCAATGGTCGGTCTAATAGAGTCTCTATTGACACTCTCTGTTCTTGATGAAATGGGAGGTAAAAGAGGTTCAGGAAACCGTGAGTGTGTTGCCCTAGGTTTAGGAAATACTACATCAGGTCTCTTCGGAGGTATGGCAGGGTGTGCAATGATTGGGCAGAGTGTTATCAACTTCACCTCTGGTGGACTAGGAAGACTCTCTTCTCTCACTGCATCTATACTTCTTATTATGTTAGTAGTCAGTTTTTCAGGTGTAATTGCTGCAATTCCTGTGGCTGTATTAGTCGGGATTATGTTTATGGTAAGTATCGGAACATTTGAATTCTCTTCACTCAAAAGAATCAAACATATGCCCAAATCAGATACCTTTGTACTAGTTGTTGTTACTATTATTACTGTATTTGAAGATCTAGCTGTTGCGGTTATTGCTGGTATCATCATATCTGCACTAGTATTTGCGTGGAAACATGCCAGAATCTTTGCAAGAAGCTCTATAAATGAGTCTGGTCAAAAAATCTACTGTCTTGATGGTCCACTCTTTTTTGCATCAGTTACATCATTTAATGAACAGTTTAATATAGAGGATGATCCATCAGAGGTGATAATTGACTTTAAAGATGCTAGAGTAATGGATAGCTCAGGAGCAGAAGCGATTGATGGTATCACCGAAAAATATAAAAAAGCAGGTAAAAAACTTTCCCTTCGTCACCTATCAGAAGACTGTAAAGCCGTACTAACAGTGGCAGGACCATTCTGTACCTATGCAGAGGATGATCCTACTTATAAAATTGCTGTAAATAAATAAAAAAAGAGAATATTTTGAAAGAAAAAGTAGCCATAAGTATAGGAGACCTAAATGGAATAGGTCTCCAACTGGCTTTAGAAAATCATAATAAAATAAAAGAGATGGTTGATCCTATATACTGTATTGATAGAGCGATGCTTGAACAAGCTTCAAAGCTACTAAATATACCTATCCCTAATGATTTTAACTCTGTGGATAGAGTGGCAAAACCTTTTACTATTACTCCATCCAAAATAACTAAAGAGAGTGGAGTATATAGTTTTGCCTCTTTTCTAAAAGCAGTAGAGATGAGCAAAACCCTAGAGGTAGATGGGATAATGACACTACCAATCCATAAAAAAGCATGGGAGTTAGCAGGTGTATCGTACAAAGGTCATACCGATGCACTAAGAGAGTTCTTCTTTGCTCCTGCTATTATGATGCTGGGATGTCCCAAAATGTTTGTAGCACTCTATACAGAACATATACCTCTATGCCAAGTAGCCGATGATATTAAAGATATAGATAAACTTTCATATTTTTTGATAGATTTTTACAACTCTATATCTATAAACAAAGGTGAGCAGATAGGACTACTAGGATTAAATCCTCATGCAGGAGATGGTGGTGTATTGGGTGACGAGGAGAAGTATATAGAGGAGGCTAGAGAGATAGCTCATAGAGAGATTGGCAAAGAGGTATATACAACACCTCTTGTACCTGATGTTGCTTTTACACCAAACAGTAGAAAAAAATTTAGATATTTTGTTGCAATGTACCATGACCAAGGGTTAGCACCACTAAAAGCACTCTATTTTGACGAAGGGATCAATATATCTCTCAATCTCCCTATCAATAGAACCTCTGTAGATCATGGAACAGCATTTGACATTGCATATCAAGGTGTAGAACTAAATAATCTAAGCTATCTCAATGCTATAGATTATCTTAGAATTACTTGATTACGTCCTGCATCTTTTGCCTCATAGAGAGCATTGTCTACTCTTTGAAAAATTCCTCTCTCGGAGTCACTTGCAATAAACTGAGTTACACCAAAACTACAAGTGATTCTTAGAGAGTTTCCAAAATTTTGCCCTTCGATATGTTTACGAAGCTTCTCTGCTATCTGATAGGCATCTTTGCCTGTTGAGAGTCGAGATAAGACAATAAACTCCTCTCCTCCCCATCTTGCAAATATATCTCGTTTATTGATCTGCATATTGACACTTCTTGCCAATTCTCGTAAAACTTTATCTCCTATCGCATGACCTAATGTATCATTGATCATCTTGAAGTGGTCAATATCGAAAAGAATAAGAGAAAAAGTTTCATTATAGGTTAAGGCTCTATTGATAGCCTGAGGAAAAACATCATTAAATTTTACACGACTATATATTTGAGTCAAGAGATCCAAGTCGGCTTTGTCTTGTAGACTCTTTTTCTCTAACTCTATATCATTGATATTCCAAAATGAGAGAAGATATTCTGAGTTATTTAACTTTTTGATTCTCATTTGAAAATACTGTTCCATCTCATCTATATGACTATAGAGCTTGACTTTGATTGTATTATTTCTAATTTTGGCAGACTTTTCTGTGATCTTTTTTAACCACTTCTTGCCAAATGTATACTTATTAATATAACCTTCCTCTTCGATAAAGAGAGAGTCTATACTATGTTTATGCTCTTTTTTAAATGTATCATAAGAGTCAAAGCCAAAGAAAATAAGACCTGCTTTATTGATATATTTAACCTCTTCATTTGTACTGATAATCATTATATTATCATGACTCTCTAAAGAGTAATAAAACTTATTACTACTTGAAAAAAAACTCACCATAAAACCCCAATTCCCCTAAAAATTTTTAACTATCTATTGACCCTGTTTTTATGAAAGCTCTTTTATCATCTTCTCTGCTTCAACAAGAGAAGAATCAAGTTCATATGATTTTTTATAGTTTAAAAGAGCTTCATCTTTTTTAGCTAAATCATAAAGTGTATTGGCATAGTTAAAATAGTGTGGTGCATAGAGAGGATCTATTGCAATTGCTTTTTTATGATGCTCAATAGCACTCTCATCCTCTTCTAATCTATGTAGTATATTTGCCAAAAGAACATGTGCCATATCATCATTAGGATTTACTCTAATCGCTTCAATATATGACTCTTTTGCCTCAGACAATCGATCTAAGTTCATCAATACAAAACCATGCTTTAAAAGTAGATCTCCTCTATCTTTTTCAAGAATCAAGGCACTAGATAGAGCTTTGTCAGCTTCAATAAAATCGTTTTTTTCAATAGCAATATCTGCAATATCAATAAGCTGATCGATCCGTGATAGCTGTAGTGGAATAGAAGAAAAATGCTGATCTATTTGTCTGATCTTGCTCCCATGTCCACTCTCACTATTTGCCTCTAAATCTATACCTCGTTTTGGAAAAGAACCTGAAAATAGCTGTTTAAAAAATAAAACAAAAACTATAATTGAAATTATAAAAAGTAAAAACTGAAATATACTCATAATGTCTCCATATTAATTATCAAATGATATGATAATATTACTATGAGACTGATTAGAGTAGAGGCTTTTATCCTCTATTTATCAACATTGACAATAACTTCTCCATCTACTACATCAAAACCGACTTTAGAGCCTTCAACCACCTTATCTTCTAGAATCAATTCTGCTAATCTATCCTCTACTTCATCATAGAGTGCTCGTTTCAAGGGTCTAGCACCATAAACGGGATCAAATCCTGCTTTTGCAATATAAGCTTTAGCTGTAGAACTCAGAGATATATGAATATCTCGTCCAATCAATTTTTTTCTTATATCTTCAAATAATATGTCTACAATAGCCGTAATAGCTTCAAGATCAAGGGGATTAAAAGTAACAATCTCATCTAATCTATTCAAGAATTCAGGCTTAAAATATTTTTTTAACTCTTGATTTACAGCTTTTTCTCTATCATCTCTATTCTCAAACTGCATTATTTTATCACTAGCTATATTGGAGGTCATGATAATAATAGTGTTCTTAAAATCAATAGTAACACCTTTATTATCAGTCAAGCGACCATCATCAAGCACTTGAAGCAGTGTATTAAATACATCTGGATGGGCTTTTTCTATCTCATCAAATAGTACAACAGAGTATGGCTTTCTACGGACTGCTTCTGTGAGCTGTCCACCCTCATCATATCCTACATATCCAGGAGGTGCACCTACAAGTCTACTTGCTGTATGCTTCTCCATATACTCACTCATATCTATTCGTATTAGTGAAGCTTCTGAATCAAACAGAAACTTTGCTAGAGTTTTTGCTACTTGTGTTTTTCCTACACCTGTAGGGCCAAGGAACATAAAGCTACCTATAGGACGATTCATATCACTCAATCCTGCTTTATTTCTCTTGATCGCTCTAGCTACAGCTTTTAGTGCTTGATTTTGCCCAATAACCTCTTTCATCAAAATTTTCTCTACATTTAAAATCTTATCTTTTTCACTCTGTAACATCTTGGTAACAGGAATAGATGTCCAACGACTTACAATAGAGGCTATCATCTCCTCATCAACAGAGTTTTTGAGAAGTGTCCCTCTACTCATCATATCATCCCATCGATTCTCAAGCTTTTTTAGCCCCTTTTCAAGCTCAGGGATCTGACCATGTTGGATCTCAGCTACCTTAGAAAAATTACCCTCTCTTTGAGCCAAAGTTGCCTTAGTCTTTAGCTCCTCAATAGCACTTTTGATCTCTGCGACTTGATTAAAGACCTCTTTTTCATTCTCAAATTGACTCTGCAAAGAGAGCTGTTTCTCTTTTAGATCAGCTAACTCTCTCTCTATATCATCTAATCGGGAGCTATTTTTATCATTCCCTTCCATTAAGAGAGCCTCTTTTTCTACCTGTATGGTCAAAAGTTCTCGCTTGGTCTTAGCTAGATCAGTAGGCTCACTCTCTATCTCCATCTTAAGCTCAGCAGCAGCCTCATCGATAAGATCTATCGCCTTATCTGGTAAAAATCTATCAGTAATATATCGATCACTTAGCTTTGCAGCAGCGACTAGTGCCGAATCTGTAATAGTCACATTGTGGTGAGACTCCAATCTCTCTTTGATCCCTCTAAGTATCTGCAATGCTTGATTAATCGTTGGCTCTTCTACTTTGACAGGCTGGAACCGTCTCTGAAGAGCTGTATCTTTCTCAAAATATTTACGATACTCTTTGAGAGTAGTAGCACCTATAGTGTGAAGTTCGCCACGAGCTAGAGCTGGTTTTAGAATATTGGCAGCATCCATACTCCCCTCACTTGCCCCTGCTCCAACAATGGTATGAATCTCATCGATAAATAAAATAACATTAGAGGCACTCCTTACCTCATCAATAACCGCTTTTAATCTATCTTCAAACTCACCACGATACTTTGCTCCTGCTATCAATCTACTCATATCAAGAGATATAACTCTCATATTTTGTAGACTTAGTGGTACTTCTTTGTTAACAATTCTCTGTGCTAACCCCTCAACAATAGCTGTCTTACCAGTCCCTGGTTCTCCTATCAAAATAGGGTTATTTTTGGTCTTACGAATCAATATCTGCATCATTCGCTGAACCTCTTCATCTCGTCCAATTACAGGGTCTAGCTCTCCATCTTTTGCCTTTTTATTTAGGTCTATTCCATACTGATCCAAAGCTTCTAGTGACTCATCTGCACTTTGAGAATCAATAGTCTTACCTCCTCTAATAGACTCGAATGTCTTCTTTAATTCAGATAGGTCAATATATTTACCTAGCGTATCTTTTATAAATGACTCATCGAGATTGGCGATAATCCAACTATCTACAGAGAGATACTGATCTCCTGTGCTACTCATTAAACCCTCTGCTTGTTGCAGAGAAGAGACTGTCTTAGATGATAATCTAATGGTCTCTTTGGTTACGGAGGAGACAGAAGGGAGGCTCTTTACAGCACTTTTGACCTCCAACTCTATAGCTATCTTATCTACACTCATTTTGTTTAGAGCTTGGTGCAAAAGTGAATTAGTATTTGTTAAAAGCCCCCACAGTAGATGAAGTGGATCAACTTCTTGGTTTTTACTATGAAGTGCAAGAGAGACACCCGACTCTACTGAAGCACTCATTTGATGTGTTAATTTTTCTAAAATACTCATATATTAATCCTTTTATTTAATAAACTTTAGTTTCATGACATTATACATCTTTAGTCGCTTATTGTCAAGTTTGTATATATTAATAAATTTAAATAGCAAATATTAGCATAAATTAGAGAACTTTTAGTAACATTTGAATAAAATACAACTTAAAATAATGACGGGATTGATACTAGATAATGATAAATAAAAATAAAAAAGCTATACTCTTTGGCTTTCTCTCAACAATAACAGCCTCACTACTCTTAGTAAGTAATGCACAAGCTGACAATATTTACGATACAACACAAAGAAATGATACCTCTAAACTAGAAGCTTATCTTAAGTTTACTAAAATAGTTTCACTCATAGAAGATCAATATGTTGACGAGCTAAACACTAGTGACATCATAAACAAAGCACTAAAAGGAATGTTAACAAACCTAGATGCTCACTCTTCCTTTATGGATGCAAAGGAGTCAAAAGAGCTTCAAGTTCAAACAAATGGAGAGTTTGGAGGACTGGGTATTAGTGTAGGAATGAAAGATGGTGCGTTAACTGTCATTGCACCAATAGAAGGGACACCTGCTGACAAGGCTGGAATGAAATCAAAAGATATAATACTAAAAATCGATGATCAGGCGACTATCGGCATGACTATCGATAAAGCTGTCTCTCTTATGCGTGGAAAACCAGGAACTCCTATCAAGCTAACCGTTATACGAAAAGGTGCACCTAAACCATTGATTATAAATATCATTAGAGATATTATTGAAATTCAATCTGTCTATGCAAAAACTATTGGAGATGATATTCTCTATCTTCGTATTACCTCTTTTGACCAAAAAGTTGTAAGCAGTATGAAAAAATCTATCAAAAAACACCCTAAATCAAAAGGTATAATAATAGATCTCAGAAATAACCCTGGAGGACTTCTAAATCAAGCCATCGGTGTTGTAGATATGTTTGTAGATCACGGTATCATTGTAAGCCAAAAGGGTAAAGTCACAAGTGAAAACCTAGTCTACAATGCAAGACCTAGCAACAGTGATAGCAAAACTCCACTTGTTGTTCTTGTCAATGATGGAAGTGCTAGTGCTAGTGAGATCGTATCAGGAGCATTACAAGATCACAAGAGAGCTATTATCGTAGGAAAAAAGACATTTGGAAAAGGATCTGTACAAGTTGTAATGCCTGTAGGTAATAATGAATCCCTTCGTCTGACTATAGCAAGATATTATCTACCTAGTGGAAGAACAATCCAAGCTGTTGGTGTCACCCCTGACATAGAGGTATCTTATGGAGAGATCAAAAAAGCAGATGAAGGAATCTCTATAAAAGAGAGAGATCTTCAGATGCATCTTGAGAGTGAACTCCAAAAAGTAGATGGTATTAAAGCGGTCAAAGAGAAAAAAGAGGAAGATAAAACCGTCATAACCGAAGAGCAGATATATAAAGATGCTCAACTCAAAAGTGCTATAGATATATTAAAAGCACTAATGATCAAGAGATAAGAACAAAAAAAGGAAACACTAAATGAATAAAACGGAACTACTATACGAAGGTAAAGCAAAAAAAGTCTGGTATACAGACAACGAAAAACTGCTTATCTCAGAGTTCAAGGATGACCTAACAGCAGGAAATGGTGCTATGAAATCTAGTGAAGAGGGAAAAGGTGCATTGAATAATAAAATTTCAACTGAGCTTTTCAAGATGCTAAATAAAAAAGGTATCCCTACTCACTTTGTAGAGATGATAGATGATAACCATATGCTTCATAAAAAATGTGATGTTATTCTTATAGAGGTTATCGTAAGAAATATCGCAACTGGTAGTTTAAGTAAAAATCTAGGTATAGAAGATGGGAAAAAGCTTCCATTTACACTAGTAGAGTTTGATTACAAAAATGATGAGTTGGGTGATCCAAAGCTAAATGATCAACACTGTTTGATCCTTGAGCTAGTGGAGAGTACTGATGAGCTTGATTATATCCGATATATGGCTAGAAAAATAAATAAAATACTCCAAGAGTTCTATATAGAGAGAGACCTTGTAGCTGTAGATTTTAAATTGGAGTTTGGAAGAGATAGTGATGGTAATATTATCTTGATAGATGAACTCAGTCCTGATAACTTTAGACTTTGGGATGCAAATACAGGTGAAAAGATGGATAAAGATCGATTTAGACAGGGTCTAGGTGGGCTAAAAGTAGCCTATGAAGAGGTATTAAATAGAATCTTGGGAGAGAGAGTATAAAATGAAAGCAATTGTAAATATATTTTTAAAAGATGGTGTCCTTGACCCACAAGGAAAAGCGATACACCATGCACTTGATGCGATGAACTTTGAGGGCGTAGAAGATGTAAGGATGGGGAAACAGATCATTTTGCAACTTACAAGTAATAATCCTGAGGATGCAAAAAAAGAGGTGAAGCAGATGGCTGAAGATATTTTGGCAAACACCGTTATTGAAGACTATACCATCGAGATAGTATAATGAAAAATATTGCTATCTTACAATTCCCAGGAACAAACTGTGACTTGGATACTCAATATGCATTTGAAAAGTTGGGATGCAAAACAACCATTATATGGCACAAAGAGAGAGATCTACCAAAAGAGACTGATCTAGTAGTTGTGGCAGGTGGATTCTCCTATGGAGACTATCTGCGTTCAGGTGCTATTGCTCAATTCTCTCCTATTATGAAAGCTGTTGTTGAGTATGCTAACGAGGGTGGACAAGTTTTAGGAATCTGTAACGGATTTCAGATACTAACTGAGATAGGACTACTACCTGGGGCATTGAAAAGAAATATTGGGCTACACTTTATCTCTAAGTTTCAGACACTCAAAGTCGTAAACAATAGCAATAGCTTTCTACAAAAATGTAAAAAAGATGATGTATTAAATATACCCATAGCTCACGCTGATGGCAACTACTATATAGATGAAGATGGCTATAGAGAACTTGAAGCCAATGAGCAGATTTTGGTGCAATATTGCGATGAAAGAGGTGAACCGATAGTAGTCAATGGATCTGTAACCTCTATTGCTGGTATCTGCAACAAAACAAAAAATGTATTTGGACTGATGCCTCATCCAGAGAGAGCAATAGAAGATATATTGGGGAGTAGAGATGGGATTGGGATGCTAGAGGGTCTCATAGCTTAATGCGAAACTCTCACTCATATATTCTACAATCTCTTATATTTGTCATACTCTTTACTAGTCAAATCTTTGCGAATGTAGAGTATAGCTATGTTCCTAAAAAAGTATACGAAAAACAGGTTTTTCCTATCAGCTTTTTGAGTACTAGTACTCAAAATGAGAAGATAACATTTGATTTTGCAGGAAAACAACCAGTTGTAAACAATGCAGTCATTATAAAAAATGGTTCTAAGACCTTTTATACTTTTTACTTCAAAACAACTGAGCCTCTCTTCTCTATTCCCTATATTAAAATACGACTTAAAGAGAGAGTGATAAAGCTTGATGGGATAAAAATCCCCGTTAAACCGCTAAAAAGTAAAAAAAACTTCTCAGGCGTTATAGCATCAGGACTTAAAATAAAGAGCTATCAAGCCTCTGTATACGATGAGACAACAAATCTTATCGCTATAGCACTAGAAGCTCATGATGCAAACTTGGAAGATATATATGTTACAGATGCACTAAAAGATGGAATAGAAAATATAAAAAGAACAGGCTCCAAAATAGAAGGAAACTACTATATTGTACTCCCATCCCAACAGAGTAGACTAAAGTTTTCCTATTTTGATACTATCAAAGAGAAGTTTATAGACAAAGATATACCTATAAGTATTGATGATGGCTCTGTCGCTGCACAGACTGATCTTAATCCAAAAGATGATAGCTTTGAGATTCTCAAAAAATATACACTTATAGGATTGATTGTCCTCTTTTTGTTGCTTTTTTTATGGAAAAGAGATTTTTTCTATCTCATTATTGGAGTGATCGCAGCTGGTATACTTTTGACATTCTATACTCCTCTATCAAAAATATGTATAAAAACTGGTTCTCCACTATATATTATCCCAACAGAACATGGGTCTATTAGTATGTATACCGACCAAAAAGTAAAAACTATAGAGCTAGGGAAAAGAGGAAAGTATCACAAGATAGAGTATAAAAATGGAATTATAGGATGGATAAAAGATGAAGATATTTGCAAAAATTAGATTCTATTATGGTGCATCAATTATAACTCTTATCGCAGCAGGAATCATGGTTCCTCTGATGCTTATATTTAGAAAAGATACTAATAAAATTTTACATAAATATAATGCTCTAATTATAAAATTCATGGGTGCAAAAATAATCACCACAGGGAAAAGAGACAATAGTGCAGATGTGTTTGTGATGAACCATCAAGGTATTATCGATATTGTGGCAATGGAAGCGGCTGAGTTGACAGATATGCGTTGGGTTGCAAAAAGACAACTTTTTGATACTCCATGGTTTGGGTTTTTGCTCAAACTTCCCAATATGATTAATGTAGATAGAGCGGATAAAGCAGGATTAATTAAACTACTTCGCGATGCAAAAGAGACCAAAGATGGAGAGATTCATCGAACTATGGCAATCTTTCCAGAGGGAACAAGATCCAATAAACAGGAACTTCGACCTTTTAAAAATGGAACTAAAATCATAGCGGAAAAGCTTGAATTAACAATACAGCCTATTATCATCACAAATAGTAAAAATCTGCTCAATGAGCATATCAGAGAGTCCTATAGAGCAGATGTATATATTAAATATTGTGATACTTTTAAAGTTGACAGAAGCGATAAAGAGTGGTATAGTAATTTAGAAAAATCTATGCAAGAAGAGATAGATAAAGAGTTAAAAAATAATGGAAGATACAGATGATTAGTGAAACACCTCTACAAAACGAACTAACAAAACAGATAAGAAAGCTCATTAAGCCTCTAAAAAATGAAGATGAGTTGGCTATGGTTCTCAAAGTCAAACTAACCAAAAAAGAGTTCAAGATACTCAAGACTTGGGCAAAAGATGAAGATCTAGATGAACTACTCAAACAACTGAGTATAGATGAAGATAGATATAAGTCTCTAAAAGAGAAACTTATAAAAAAACTTAATCAGGAGAAATTTAAACAAGAAGTTATGATATAAAGAGTTCAATAACCACCTGAATAGAGGTGGATTTAGCTTGAATAAGTAGGTTGTATATTATCAATAGAAATATCTGATATTTCGCTCTTTTTTAGTTGCTTAGTATACTCAGACTTAAGGTGACTAACTTGATCTTTTAATATAATACTCTCACTATACATTTTTCTTGTCTTATACTTCAAATCTTTGATCTCTTGGCTATATTTTCCTTTAAAAAAGGCTCTTGAAATCAAATACCCAAACACAAATCCTATTGCTAATGCTCCTGATACAGAGAGTGCAATCCTTATTATCAATTCGCTCATCATATTATTTTCCTTCTGCTTCTATAATTTTTGAGGGGATAATCTCTTTTAATGCCATCTCAATCTCTGACTCTATATCATATTTATTTATATCTTTTTTTGTCTCTACAATAGTTACTCTTTTGCTACTCATAATCTCTTTTTTTTCTATTAACTTAGGAGCAACAACTTGATCTGAGTGACTTATAGATTCAACTGATGTAACATAAAACTCTTTATAAAGTTCATCTTTATATATATCAATAGTATAATATATATATATAGAACTTACCAAAATACCTAATATAATTAAAATTTTTACACTCAAAATTTTTCCTATTTTTTAATAGTAAAATTATAATCAACTAAGCGTTAATCTCCTGTTATTTTTAATTTTAGATTGTTTTTTAAAGAACTATTTAACAGCTTTACCTAAATCCCACATCGGCATAAAGATACCAAGCGCCATCAAAAGTACCAAACCAGCAATAAAAAAGAGCATAATAGGCTCAATATAGGCGGCGAGGTTATCAATAAGATCCTGAAATCTACCATCATAATATCCTTCGACTTTTTCTAACATAGCATCAAGTTGTCCACTACTCTCCCCTGCCCGAATCATCTGTAGTAGCATATTTTCAAAAAGCTCTGTCTGTTCAAAAGCATCAGAGAGAGATATACCCCTTGAGATGTTGGCATTGACGGTCAAAAGTTTCTGTTTTATATATAGATTATCAACCATACCAACAGCTGTATCCAATGCTTCGGATACTGGAATACCTGATTTGACTAGCTCTCCAAAAACTAGAGTGTATTTATGCATTGTTGCGAAAAATATAATTTTATGAATAAGATAAAACTTTGGATTTACCAAAAGTTTATCCACTTTATATTTAAACTCCTTACTATTTTTGTAGGTGTGTATTCCTGAGAATGTTATACCTGCTAAAACCATCATAACATAGAGACCATAGTTATTTAAAATATGCTCCAGTGCCAAAAGTATCTGTGTAGGAATAGGCAGAGCAGACTCAAACTTCTCAAACATCTCTTTAAATTTAGGAACAACAACCATAATCAAAATAGTAAAAGCAACCCCCATAGCAGCAAAAGTGATCATTGGTGTACGAATTGCTTTTTTAAATTTTTTTGTATTGTCTCTAATACTCTCCAAAATATTTGCCAACTTATGATATGCACCAGCGATATTACCTGTCTTCTCTCCAAGATTAGTCATAGCTAAGGCAACATGACCAAACTCATCTCGATAAGGCTCTATAGAGTCCCCTATACCTTTACCTGCGTTAATATCATTTCCAATAACTGTAAAGATATTTTTTAATTTTGCATTTTCTGTATTTTTGGCAACCTCTTCAATGGAGTCATGAATCGAGATACCAGCATCTGTCATAACGGCTATCTGTCTAATCGATGAGATCTTATTTCCAATATCGATCTTGGGTTCAAAAGATTTCTTTACTCCCTCTAGCATATCAACCATCTTTGCACCTAAATCAGGAGTAGTCTCTTCTGCTTTGATAATATTAAAACCCGTAAAGTTCTGTTTTGCTGAACGCAAAGCAGATATTTTACTCTGTGCTTTAATAACCTCATGAGTTCTTTTTCCTCTATGGGACATAGTAACTTTATAGTAATTCATTATCTAGCCACCCTTAGTACTTCTTCTAGTGAGGTTTTCCCAGCCAATGCTTTTGAAACACCATCTTGAAGCATATTAGAAAATCCATCCTTCATAGCCTGTCTTCTCATCTCATCTTTGGTAGCACCATTGGCGATCATCGTTGAGAGTTCTTCTGATATAAGTAGAACTTCACAAATCATCTCTCTACCTGAATAACCACTATTGTTGCAGACAGCACACCCTTTTCCTTTGTAAAAAACTGGATTCTTAGGGAGATATTTAGCTAAATCTTTAAGATTATCAGGATCTACATCTTGCTCTACCTCTTTACATGTAGGACAGACTTTTCGAACAAGTCTCTGCCCCTGAATACCAACAACAGCCCCTGCGAGAAGATAATCTTCTATCCCCATATCCTGCATTCTACTAATTGCTGAAATAGCATCATTTGTATGCAGAGTAGAGAGTACTAAGTGTCCTGTAAGAGCTGCCTCAATAGCAATCCGTAGCGTCTCCTGATCTCGAATCTCACCAATCATAATCTTATCAGGATCTTGTCTCAGTATAGAACGAAGAGCTGCGGCAAAAGAGAGTCCAGTTTTGGCACTCACCTGCACCTGTTGGATTCCGCCCATCTGATACTCCACAGGATCTTCTACTGTAATAATTTTATCTCTTACATCGATAATAGCATTCAATGCACCATAGAGAGTAGTGGTCTTACCTGAACCAGTAGGACCTGTAACAAGCATAATCCCATAAGGAGATTTTATCCCTTTTTTAAATTTTTGATAGGCTTTTGAGTTCATCCCTGCATCCTCTAGCTTGACTAGTGCTTTTGATTTATCAAGTATCCTCAAAACAATAGACTCTCCAAACATAGTAGGAAGAGTTGAGACCCTAAAGTCAAAAACATGCCCACCTACAATATGAGTAAACCTTCCATCTTGTGGTTTTCGCTTCTCTGCAATATCAAGATTGGAGAGGAGTTTCATCCGAGAAGCCAGAGGTCCAAATATAATCTTTTCAAGTATAAAATACTCTTGTAGCATACCATCTACTCTATAACGAACTATACAGTTCTCCTCTGTAGCTTCAATATGAATATCACTCGCTTTTGCATCAATAGCTGTTGCTAAAACTGTCTCAATAAGCTTTAAAACGGCGGAAGAGTCCTGACTATCCTCGGCTGCCGCCACATCAGCAGAACCTTCTGTTAAATCATGCTTTATATCCTCAGAGAAGGACTCAACCTCTTCGCTGGTTTTTAGTTTCATCAGCTCTCGCTTGATCATCTGCTCTTTTGCTATAGCAACAACCATTATCTTACCACGGAAAAATCTCTCAATAGCCCCTTTTGCCTCAAAATCAGAAGGGTTTGCAAAAGCCACAGTGACTCGTAGCTGATCATCTTCAAAAAGTGGTAAAGCGTTATATCTCATAAGCTGTTTGAGAGGTAGTCTCTCTATAAGTTTTTTATCTAAACTTATATCATTAATGTCAACATACTCTATATCAAGATTTTTAGCAATTCTCTTAAGCAGTCGTATAGTATCAATACCCTGAATAGCATCTAAATCCTCTAGCTCAATCGAATGCAGACGAAGTTCTCGAATTAAGCTCTCTTCCATCTCAATAATATTAATAATTTTTACTTTAATGAGGTTCTCTATTGTAACCCTCTCTTCGCCATACTTTTTGATGAAGAACTCTAATTTCCTCTCATCTATTACACTATCTTTAATTAATAATTCTATTACTCTTTGCATCTCTTTTTCTATTCCTATTCATATCTATATCGTTTGGTAAATTTATCACTCTGATAAACATCAATAATCATATGCTCTTTGTCTATATAGAGCTGATACTTTATACTTTTATCTTCTCTATCTTCCAACTTGTATATCTTATTTTTTAAAACAAATCTCTTCTGGACAAACATATTAAAAATCTTCGAAATTATAAAATTTGTCTGAGGGAGATGTAAATCACTAAGATACTTCTCATCTAAAATAGCCTGTTTCAACAACTGTTTCTGTAACAAAATTGTGGCAAAGTAGCTAGAGTTTTCTCTACTTTTTTCTGTTTTTCTAAGTCTAGGGATCACAGTGGATATACGATCTATATTATCTGTCTCCACACAAGATAGTCCATAAAGGGTTAAATACTTCTCATCATTTCTATTTTTTCTAAAATATTTTAGCCCATAATCACACCCTTTATCGTACTTCTGTTTTTCATAAAATAGATAAAGTTTTGATAAATGAGATGAGAATAGTGATGAACTTAATAGTAATATTATTAATAAAATTTTCATTAGACCCTCTTTGTCCTCATTTTCTCTATCAGACTTTTTGCCTTGACAGATTTACTTTTACGATAATAGGCTACCAAAATTTTTAAAGCCTCTTTTCTCTTTCCAAGTTGATATTTAGACTTTGCAAAAAGTAACCAACTCTCATCTAGTTTTTTATCCAAGTTATTAGCTATCAATGCCCACTCTTCAGATTTTTTGTAATTTCCAGCATTATAATAAGCTTTAGAGATCAAGACAGCCTCTCTAGGATTTTTATTTGAGTTAAACTTTTTTTTCATAATACCCATATAGTTACTATGACTACCCTTGAGATCAATTTTTTTTGTCTCTCTCTTAATAGAGGTTTTACCACTAACAACAGATAACTCTTTGGCTGTTAAATAAGTTGATTTTTTTGCCTCAACTATTTTTTTACTGGATTGAACTCTTTGATGTCTAGTTTTTTGTGTTCTAGCCACTCTAGTAGAAGTTGATTTTTTATCTTTAAGCTTTTCTCTCTCTAAATCTACAATAGGGATACTAGGAGCTAACATAACTCCACTCCTATTTATCTCCATATCCATATTATTAGTAGTACTAGTGTTAATATCTTCTGTAATCTTTTCAGCTATAACTGCTTTTGGTCTACTTGACTCCTTGATATGATCTACATTTAAATCTAATTTATAGAGGATATAATAACCTCCATAGATCAAGGTGGTCAAAATAGCCAAAATAGCTAAAATAGCCAGAAAACCCTTTGTCTTATATCTATACCATCTCTTTTCAAGTTCTTTTGTATTAATCATGAATATATCCTATCTTTATTGCAGCCATCTCAATTATCTTTTTAGATAATCTTGTGGAGTTAATCTTCTCTGGTCTATACATATCGTAATATTCATAGATATTAAAAATTGTATATAGAAACTTATTTGTCTCTCTAAAGTTACCTTTTGTACAAGTATGAATAAATTTAATATCTTTTTTATTTATCATGTTGGAGACCTCAATAAACCCTTTTTGTATCAATTTTTTCTGTATATATATCTCTAAATCTTCAGGATTGGCATTTTTTAGCTCTATAACTTCCCAAATACGAGTCTTAAAATGCTCTTTGGCAATAACATCTTCATTTTCAGTTTTGTGTAGAGTGATCACAAATTTTACTACTCTCGTATCAGAGAGAAGACGAATCTTCTCCATCAACGCTTCGCTGTAGAGTTGACACTCATCGAGAAGAAACATCACCTCTCTTTGACCCTTAAGTTTTTGGCAATATTTCAAAAGACCATCAAAATTTACACGCATATTTTGAGGAATCTTTTGAGATGCCATCGCCTCATATATATTTTTTAAAAACTCTTTTTCGCTCAATATAGGAGCATCAAAATAGTGTATCTCTTTTTTGGCTTTTAGATTATGATAAAGCGTATTTAAGAGCATACTTTTTCCTGTACCAGGCTTACCAAATAGTAGTATCATCTTCAAAGGTTTGTCCAGACTCTCTTTTAGAACTTGATAATTAAAAGTTGCTGATTCCAACTCAACAAAATTATCTTTGTCTACAGAATCTATAAAAATATTTTTAACTGCACTATATTTACTTTTCTTCATCTTGTAACTTTCTATAACCTAAATCTCCTAGAGAAAAATCACTGTTTTTGTTAATAATATGTGGTGTAATAACCAACACCAACTCCTCCACACTATCAATTTTTATCTCTCTTTTAAAGAAATAATCTAATAGAGGAAGATCTCCTAAAAGAGGAACTTTAGATACCTCCATTCCTGTTTTAGAAGAGATCAAACCTCCAAGAATAATCCTCTGACCATCTTGAATAGTTACAACTGATGAGATCTGCTTTCTTGACAGATCAGGTGGAATATTTCTTGATCCCGTATTGTCTCTTTGAACTGCATCCAAAGTATCTGAGATTGAAGGGTTGATCTTCAGTGTAATCGAGCCATCATCTGAGATCTCAGGGGTAATATCAAGCAAAATACCAGCAAAAACAGAATCTATAATCTCTCCACTAGTTGCAGTTCCTGCTCCATTACTTCCCTGCATAACAGACTGTGATTGAATCTTATAAAAAAGCTCACTACCTACAGATATAAGAGCTGGTTGGTTATTTAGAGTTAGAACCTTTGGATTAGAGATAGATTTTACATCACCTTGTGATTTAAGAAATTTTATCAACTCATTAACCTGTAATGATCCTGATGCAATCATTCCTGTTCCACTACCTGTCGATCCTGTAGCATCACTACCTCCTGCACCACCAATAGCTTTAAAGCCCAAATCTGAAAATGTGTCAATTGAGACATTTTGCAAACTATAGAGCTGAGACCAATCAACACCTGTTGTAGTACTATCATCAAAAGTTACACTCAAGATATTAACATCTATCAATACCTGATTTTTTAACTGTTTTGATATACTATCTACATAAATAGCGACTCTATTAAGTTGTTGTGTTGTTCCAGTCACTGTGATCATCCCCGCTTCAGGGTTAACAATAGGTATTGGTGCGTCATACTCATCCTCTGGTCGATTGATCAGTGAGTGTAACTCCTCTTGTATCTTTGACCAAAATTTAAAATTATCTTCACTCTCAATAGAGACACCTGTTTTAGAACCACTAGAACCCCCACCAGATCCTCCTCCGCCAGATCCTCCTCCGCCATCACTATTATTAGCTATGGTTACATGAGCGTTACTCTTTCCTTTTCTATCTCCTGATATATAGTGGAGACTAAAAGTTTTTGTCTTTAGATAAGTAATTTTAAGTTTATTTCCATCTAAATCATAACCTATGTTATTCTCTTTTAAAATGACATCTAAAAACTCCTCTAAAGAGGCATTATGTAATCTAACAAAATAGAGATTCTCTTGTAATCTCTTTTTAGCCTCTCTATCTTTTACAAGAAGAGTAAGACCGCACTCATCAGCTATATTCTCAATAACATCACCATAAGTCAAGGAGCTATTAAGCGTCACTGTAAACATCTGTGTTGAACATCTATTAGCTTGTACAGAAGAGCTTCCGAAACCCAAAAATAGAGACCATATTAAAATTTTTTTTATATCTTTTTTGAAGAATCTCATTTTAATTTCCTTTAAACATTTTAAATTTTTTCTTATTTTTAGGAATATTAAGCTGTTTTTTTTCTCTTTTATTACCCAGAGTAACATGCTCTTTCCCAATATATTCAACTCTATAAGAACCCAACTCTTCACCTACTTTATACCACTTTTTATTGATAAAAGCTGCATGGTTCAATATAGCTGTCAACTCATAGGTCTCTGTCTTGATAGCAAAAGGAACAACCTCTTTTGGGTGTTCTTCTTCTGCCTTCTCTTCGACTGCTTCGACAATGGCAAAAGGATTTGGAGTACTCTCTAAAGTCTCTAAATTTATACCAACCCTCTTCTCTTTGATCTTTAAAACCATATTTGTTATATCTTCTCTACTCAAAGAGGAGGCATGAATATACGAAAATAGTAATATAAATAGTATTGTTATATTTTTCATTAGTGATTAATCCCCCAAACCGAAATATTAATATCTGCAATTGTTGTTGTTTGATTCTCATCTAAACGAATATGACTACCATATACGTCTGTAACCAATACATTTTTTTCCAGCTGATTTATAAATTTTGATATATTTTTATACTCACCAATACAACCAAGCGAAATCTCTAAAATATGACCAAAACTTCCGTCACTATCGATATAGTTATTATTAATATACTCCAACTGTACACTCTGTTTCATAGCTTGAGAGGTGATACTATTTAGAAAAATAGACCAACTCTTTTTATTGAAAAGCAGAGGAGACAGATCTTCTAGTTTAATAGAGATAAAATTAATATCATCATTCGATTTTTCAATATCTTTTTCAAGATTCAAAATATCTTTGTCATATTTTTTTATATAAAAATCTCTATCACCACTTACTGTAATCGAAGAGATATACTGCTTATTACTTATAATACTTTTTTGTAACGATTTTTTTTGATTGGTCGTTCTTTTTAACTCATCCTCTGCATAAGGGAGAAAAAAACTATATGCAAGATAACCTATAACTAAAGCTATCATCAAAATAATCATCCATTTTTCATTTTCACTTTTATCTTTGAAAATTTCATCTAAACTACCTAAAAGAGTACTCATTTACTTATACCTCACTTCTAAAATACCTCTATAAAATCTATCTTTTTCACTGAATTCTATTCGTTTTATATCAATTTTTTTAATTTTACTAAAATATTTTTCTGATATATATTTGATATATTTTGTTATTTTTTTATCATCATCACTTAGAACAAAAAGTACAAAGTTATTCTCATGACTCTGCATCTCTTCTAACTTAACCTCAAATTTTTCAAGATCAAGAGCAAATCTATTAAAAAGACCTGACTTTAGAGTATAGTCTACTTTTCTATTGTAGATAGAGGTCAAAGTTCTAGCCTTTTGATTAAATATAGTATTTAATCCATCTAGCTCTTTTTTACTCTTTTTGATACTACCTCTCTTCTCTTCCAATATCTTTTTATATCTATTGGATATTTTGGATAGAGCTTCATTCTCACTAGATAGTTGAAGAATATGTGCTTCATTAAAATAGGAGGTCAAGAGATAAGATAGAGGCCAACCTAGTGCAACTAAAGATGCTAAAGTTGTACCAATAATAAACTGTCCACTAGCTCTTTTGCTAAATACAGGTGGTCTAGGAGTTGTTGTAAGATTCAAAACCTTTTTTGGATTTTGAATATAATCTAATCCAGACTGTACCATCATATATTGAAACTGATCAACATACCACTCATCATTTTTTATATCAAAATTAAAATCTAAGTTAAAGGTAGGTATCCCTAGGTAGTTATAACCATAATCACCAAGACCAATAATAGGACTTTTGATAGATCCTAAAAAGAGTTTTTGGAGTATATCAATACCATATGCTCTTTTTGTATAGATTATAATATCATTGATCTGTAAGAAGATTTCACCAAAAAGTCTCATGAGATTCTGCTGATAGCTAGAATCTGTAGACTTTAGACCCTCTGATTCCAATGTATTAAAAAAATCATTTTCATCTACTTTTTCTCCAATCATCGCACAATATTTTTCATATATCTGACGGAGTGAAAACTCTAAAGACTTTGAGTACAAAAACTCTCCATCTTTATATATAGATACAAATGCATCATCCATTGTAAAATATATAAAACAGTGAGCTTCAGAGCTATCTAAGATAGAACTACTATAGAGTGTCTTATAAAGAAGAGGTGCAGGAATCAACAGATCGATAAATGATGTTTTTTCAAGCGTTGGAGCATTATTTTTCTCCATCGTCTCAGGCTCAGTAATAAAGAGATTATATACTCCACTTCCCTCTTCACTATTTGCCTTTTGATGGTTGATAATATACTCTTTTTCAGGATCAAGACCAAGCTCATCATAAGCTTTCATATAAATTATATCATCAAGTTCATCCTCATCCACATCATAACCAACATCAAAAGATGCAATAATCATATCCCTATTAGTCACGTATGAGATAACAAAGTTACTGTTATCTTGTGATAAATTTGGCAACTGCTTAAGTGTTTGATCTTTATATTGATAATTTTGCTGAAAATATGGATTAACAGCTATAATTTTTTTAAATTTTTTTATTCTAGGATCTATAGTTTCTGTAGACATAATTGTTAAATTTACCATCCCTTATAATATTCTTAATTTTTATTATAATAACAATGATATTAATTGAAGCTTGAAAGTTTAATTTAAGGTAGAATATTCTTAAAAAATAATAATAATTTAAACACTTAATGTTTATTTAAAATATTTTTTAAGAGCTGTCACACATATGGTTAGATTAAGTTAAAAAATATAGCCTTGCTCCTCTAATGAGCCTCTACTTTTACTCCATCCTTTTTTGACAGAAACATGAAGATCTAGATAGATCTTTTTTTGAGAGAATATCTCAAGCTGTTGTCTTGCTAACCTACCAACTCGCTTGATCCCCTCTCCTCTATTCCCAACGATAATACCCTTTTGAGTCTCTTTTTCAACTACAATAGTAGCATAGACTCTATCCAACTCATCACTCTCATCAATCTTCTCTATGGTCACATCAGACTCATAAGGTATCTCATCAGATAGGTTCTCAAAAATAGATTCACGGATAAGCTCTTTATAAATATCTCTAATATTATCTGTAGTCATTATATCCGTATCAAAAAGTGCAGGAGAGTCAGGTAGATACTTAACCACCTCATCGAGGAGAGCCTTTTTCCCTACCTTTTTGTTCACAGAAAATGGAATAATCGCCTCAAACCTATCTTGATACTTCTGATACTCTCCTAGCTTTTCAAGTATATTACCCTGTCGAACATGGTCTATCTTGGTCAAGATAATAATATGTTTTGCCCTTCGAGATTCAGGAAGATCCAAAAACTTCTTATACTCATCTAGCTTATCTGTCACAGGAGCCAAAAAAAGGATTAGGTCACTATCTCCCATCGCTTTTAACGCCTCTTCAAGCATAAACTCATTGATGAGTCTCTCTTTTCTATGAATCCCTGGAGTATCTACAAAAATAAGCTGATGCTCACCATGCATTACGATGATATTCATCCGTTTTCTTGTAGCTTGTGCTTTTTTGGAAACCATTGCAAGTTTCTCACCAATAAGGTGATTTAGTAGTGTACTCTTACCTGAATTTGGTCGTCCGACCACTGCTATAAAGCCTGATTTTGTCATATATTTTCTCTTTGTATATTTAATATTTAGCGTAGTATAGCGAATTATTATTAGAAATTTCGTGATTATCTTATACTTCTAATCCTTAAATAGCCATACCAAGAAAGCAACTCCAAGCCCAACATTAATCCAACTTACCTCACCATTGAACATCTCTTTTGTTGCCCATTTTAGGAGATCGCCTATATCTTTTGGTAAACTCTGAACACTATCTACCATCCAACCATTGATCTCTACACTCCAAAGTAGACTAACTACTTCAGGAATAAAAAAAACCAATATCACCATAAAAAACCCAAAAAAACTCTTCTTAGGTTTCATATCTTGAAGTTTAGCTTGGAACTCGGGATTATTTTTTAAATTATTCTGTATTGATTGTAATCTCTGCTTCATAACTTATAAAATATATCTCGTTACATCCTCACTATCTACCAATTTCTCTAGCTTAGAGTCAATCAGAGCCTCATCTATTGTTATAGTCTCTCCTGCATGTTCATCTGCATCAAAACTGATCTCTTCAATAATCTTTTCCATAATAGTATGAAGTCTTCTTGCACCTATATCCTCTGTCTTCTCATTGGCAGAGGCTGAGTATTTAGCGATACTTCTTAGGGCATCCTCTTCGAATACCAAATCAACTTTCTCTACACCCAATAGAGCTTTATACTGCTTAACTAGTGAGTTTTTTGGCTCTGTCAAAATTCTATATAGAGCCTCCGCATCAAGAGAGTCTAACTCTACTCGTAGAGGAAAACGCCCTTGAAGTTCAGGGATTAGGTCACTTGGTTTACTCAGATGAAATGCTCCCGCTGCGATAAACAGTATGTGATCTGTCTTGACCATACCAATTCGTGTCTGAACATTTGAACCCTCAACTATAGGAAGTAAATCTCGTTGAACACCCTCTTTACTAGGATCTTGTCTTGAATTTGAGTTAGCTGGAACAGCTATCTTATCAATCTCATCGATAAATATCAGACCACCCTCCTCTATCTTCTTGATCGCTAGATCTTTGAGCTTCTCTTCGTCAAATAGCTCTTCACTCGCCTCTACAGCAAGTATCTTTTTTGCCTCTTTGACTGTGACCTCTTTTTTCTTGCCTTTTTTGTTGAGACCACCAATTACTTTGATAATAGACTCTTGGACATTTGCCATCTCAGGTGGCATATTCCCTCCACCTGAAACTTCGATACTAGGAGCAGGCATATCAACTTCAATTTTGAGATGATCTAACTCACCATTTTCGAATCGTTTCTGCATCTTAGCCAAAGAGTTGTGATAATCCTCTTGCTTCTGATCACTTGCACCCAAAGGAAGAGGAGGAAGGAGCTTCTCTATAATCTTATTTTCGATATAAATCTCTATCTTCTCTTGGTTTAGATCATTCTGCTCATCTCTTACAATCTGTAGTGCATTAGCAGCCAAATCACGGATCATAGACTCTACATCTCGACCTACAAAACCAACTTCTGTATATTTACTTGCCTCTATTTTAATAAATGGGAGACTCATCATTATAGCTAATCGTCGTGCTATTTCTGTCTTACCCACACCTGTACTTCCTATCATCAAGATATTTTTTGGCATAACATCTCTTTGCAGATCTTCACTTAGTTGCATTCGTCTATAACGATTCCGTAGTGCTACAGCGATCGTTTTCTTAGCATTCCCTTGACCAATAACATATTTGTCTAAAAAGGATACAATCTCTTTTGGTGTAAGATTGGTCGATATTTTGTTACTCAATTTTTATAACTCCAGTAGTTTTATATTTGTATTTGTATAAATGCAGAGTTCTCCTGCGATTGTTAGGCTCTCTTTAACCAACTCTTTTGCTGACATATTGGCATGTTTATCCAAAGCCCTAGCTGCGGATATAGCATAATTTCCACCTGATCCAATAGAGGCAATTTTACCATCTTCTGGCTCAACTACATCTCCTGTCCCTGTAAGGATAAATATATGCTCTTTGTTTAGTACAAGCATCATCGCTTCAAGCTGACGCAGATGTTTATCTTTTCGCCACATCTTAGAGAACTCTATCACAGATTTTAAAAGATCACCCTTTTTTTCATTGAGAATATTTTCAAACATATCAAAGAGATTAAAAGCATCAGCAGTACTTCCTGCAAATCCAGCCAAGATCTCACCCTTGTATAGTGATCTAATCTTAGTTGCATTACCTTTGAGTATAGTATTCCCAAAACTTACTTGACCATCACCACCTATGACAGCATTATCTTCACCCTTATAGGCAAGTATCGTTGTTGCGTGAAACACTCTCTACTCTCCTACAACTTCAACAATAAGCAGAGCATGAATAGCATGTCCAAGTTTAACATCTATTTTAAACTCACCTGTTAGCTTGATTGCCTTTTTAAGCTCAATATTTCTTTTGTCTATTTTGATATTCAGCTCATCATCAACAGCCTTTGCAATATCATCTTTTTTTACAGAGCCTCTAATCCCAACAGGAGCTAGTTTTTTGGCAATAACTATTTTTGTAGCTTCTAGTCTCTTTTTCTCATCTGTAAATTGTGCTATCTCTTCCGCCAACTCTTTTGCCATTCTCTCTTGTTCTGCTTTCCAGTGAGATACGACATCAGGAGTAGCCAATTTTGCCATCCCTTTGCCAATAAGAAAGTTTTGACCATAACCATCTTTTACCTCTTTTATCTCACCTTTTTTACCCAAACTTTTTACATCTTTTATTAATAAAACTTTCATTGTTAGTCCTTACTACATAAATCATTATTTTTTTAACTAATCCATAATTTTAGCAAATTTTGTTTAGAGATGGGGTATAATCGTAATATTAATTATGAACTATTTAACGCATTATGTTAGATATAATTAATTTATATTATTATATAATGGTTGTTATGAAAAGATTAATCTATTACTTATCAAAAAATACATACTCACCATCTCTTAAGAAGCAGATCACAAAAGAGCTTTATCAGTTTATACCTAAAACCTCTGTGACAATATTCTTACTATCCTTGGCATTTTTGTATATATTTAGATCTAAAATCGAAAATAACGAACTCTTAATATCTTGGTTTTTACTTATCAACCTGTTGAGTGTTACACGAGTATATGATTATCTAAAGTATAAAAAAAATCAAGAAAAAGATACTCATTTTTGGTATAAAAAATTTTATACTAAAGCTCTTCTAAACGCTTTTTTATGGGGTTTAATACCCATAATTTTTTTTAGTCAAGTTGACAATAATAGTCAATTAATAATGGTACTATTTTTAATTGGATTAACAGGAGGAGTATCAGGATTTATTTTTGATTTCCGTATAGCTTTTTTATTTATATCTATACTACTTTTACCTCTCTTTGGAGTCCTATTTTTTATAGATATTCCATATGCTCCAATGTTACAACTGTTGGTAGTTCTATTTTATATACTAGTCTCAATATCTAGTAAACACCTAAATAAACTTTTTGATAGCACATCAAGAAATCAAGAGAGATACTATGCAGCCAAAAAAATACTAAATATAAAAGAGAAAAAACTTGCTTCTCTACTAGGACAAGCTCCCATCGGAATATTCTATTATGATAATAATCTGAAAATTCTTGATTACAATAGACTATTCTATGAAATTTTCGGATTAGAGACAAACTTAAAAGGATTTGATCTCAGAGAATTAAAAGACAAAAAAGCTGTAGAGATTATGAAAGAGGTGTTAAGAGATAAAACATCAAGGCGATATATGGGATCATATAACTTCACATTTCAAGAGAAAACTCTCTGGGCAGAGTTGACCTGCTCCTCTCTATTAGACGATAAAGGGGGAGTAATTGGAGGAATCGGTATAGTAGAGGATAAAACCATAGAACATAAAGCTTCGGAGAAGATCAGCTTTATATCGCTACATGACTCTTTGACTCATCTACCAAATAGACGCTCTTATAAAAATTTTATGTATCAACTTACCAAACATAAAAAAAACAACTCCTACTACTCTATTCTATTTTATATGGATCTAAATCACTTCAAACAGATCAACGATACCTTTGGTCACTCAGTGGGAGATAATCTACTACTTGAAGTGGCTAAACGATTTAGGTCTCTAAAGATCAAAAATGGACACCTAGCTAGGTTAGGAGGAGATGAGTTCAGCTTGATTATTCCATTTATATCAAGAGACAAAGAGAAGACCCGAGAGAGTGCAAAAAAAGTTGCAAACCATATAAAAAGACTATTTTTAAATGTTTTTGAGATCGAAGGGCTAAGTCTATATGTCACAACAAGTATAGGTATTGTACTAATAGAGCCAAGAACAGAAGATATTGACAATGTAATAAGACAAGCCGATATGGCTATGTATCAGACCAAAAGAAGTGGGCAGAACAATATTCGTTTTTATGATCACACTTTGGATATAGAGAGGCAGGAGCTTACCGCACTACAACAGGACTTAAATCATGCAATAGGAAACAATGAGCTAGAGCTATACTATCAACCTATTGTTGAGATAAAAGATGACAAACTTTCAGCCGTAGAGGCTCTTATAAGGTGGAATCATCCTAAAAAAGGGATGATCATGCCTGATAGATTTATCCCAATGGCTACAGAGTCAGGACTAATAAACCGTGTAGGTTGGTGGGTAGCAGATGAAGTCTGTAGACAGCTATCTATATGGAGAAATAAAAAATTAATCAGCTTTGAGTATATCGCAATAAATATCAATGCAAGACAACTACATGAGATAAACTTTTCAGAACATCTTGAGAGCTGTATCCTAAAATATGATGTTGAACCCAAAATGATAAAACTAGAGGTGACAGAGACCACTCTAATTGATAGCTTTACCAAGACACAAAAGATCATTAAAGATCTAAAAAGCCGAGGAGTAGAGTGTAATATAGATGACTTTGGGACAGGATACTCTTCTCTCTCTTATCTAAAAAAGCTCTCATTCAAAGTCCTCAAAATTGACCGAATTTTTATCGCTGAAATTTTCAAAAATAATGATGATTTAGAGCTTGTCAAAAGTATTATCGGAATAGGAAAACAGTTTAACTATAAGGTTATAGTAGAGGGTATAGAGACTAATGAACAGAAACAAAAAGTCCTTGAGATCAATGATGACATATACTATCAAGGATTTTTATGTAGTAGACCTATTCCAGCTGATAAATTTGAGCAAAAATTTCTGTTATAATACCCGATTTACTTTTTAAAAAAGGATTATTATGGGATTATTAAACAATCTCCTTATCTGTATACGAAAAACGAGAGAACAACGAGAATTTGATGATCAAATTAGAAAAAATGGATTGAAAATAGCTGTAGAACAGTGTATAAAAGATATTAACGATACAATTACCTCTAGAGAGATAGCTATAAAATTTGTTCTCCAAGAGCTTGATTTTGCACACAAAGAGAATATTTTACCTAAAGAGTTTATCTCTAATAGTGGTTTTCATCCACTTGAATATAAAGATGCATTAGATAAATTTAAAGAGAATGAGAGTCAACTACTCAACATTCAGACTATATTTGATAATTTTTTGAAAAAAATTAGAGATAAAGAGGTCGCAAACATATCTATAGAGATTCTTGGGCAGATTATGTATAGATGGAAAATTGGTAGATACTCATCTGGTGAAGAGAGAGTCAGTAAGCCAATAAAAGAAGAGATTTTTGCAGAACAAGAGAAGGTTATTGAAGAGATAGAAGAGCCTAAACCCAATCGATACAGTAGCAACAGAGTCAATGAGCTGATGGAGGAGTATAGCGATATTATAGGGGATATTATTATGGGTGTAGAGAATCCAGAAAAAGAGAGTCGAATGGATACCTTTAAAGACCATATATCACAAGCAGGAATAGAGGGAGAGAGCGATCATGCTATTGTATTATGCTGTTTTTATCAACATAAAGAGCCATATAATGCCCTACTTCCGATTAAAATCAGTGAGATGAATGAAGTCTCTCTAAACTTCTTTAGAAGTATTGTAAAAGGATTCTCTAAACAAGGATTCTCTCAAGAGTTTCTTGACTATACAGAGGAGAACAGAGAGCATGTTCATCTTTTGACCTAAGAGAGATTAGGTTTTTATAAACCTATCTCTGATTTTTTAGATACTGAGTTATACCTTGTGTGATACCTGTAGCTAAGAGATCTTGATACTTCTCATCTAGTAGGTTTTTTCCCTCTTTTGGATGAGTCAAATATCCTGTCTCAACCAATATAGCTGGTCTCTGAGCTCCTACTAAAACCCAAAAATTTGCACCCTTGACTCCACCATCCTCTACATCTCCATACTCTTTTCGAACATTTTTGAGTATAAAACGGCTAACATCAAGACCCAATTTATGAGACTCGACAATCTTCTCTCTACTCACCAAGGAGAGATAGGCATTTTTGGTATAGTAGTCTGTACCCTCAAACATCACCCCGTTCTCCTTCTCCGCAGCATCTTTGGCTCGTTGTGTCTGAGCAGGAGAGAGATAGTAGATCTCCACACCTTTAAAAATAGAAGCCTGTTCCTTGTTAGGTGCAGCATTGGCATGTACAGAGATAAAAATATCTGCATTTTTATTATTGGCAAACTCTGTTCTTTTTGGAAGTCGAACAAAAGAGTCCTCATTTCGTGTCA
>Ga0256827_10000112_pt1 | contig 42801 bp, 35 predicted proteins | sample CV84metaG_FD_185977 | JGI IMG/M metagenome (GOLD analysis project Ga0256827, IMG submission 185977) | Hydrothermal vent microbial communities from East Pacific Rise, Pacific Ocean - CV84 | ecosystem: Environmental > Aquatic > Marine > Hydrothermal vents | place: Pacific Ocean: East Pacific Rise... | reverse complement strand
TTGCAGGCTATGGCCGATGAAGGAGATGGGAAAAGCAGTGATTTTGTTGTTGTATTATCAAGGTTGATGTTTGCTATAGAAGGGTTTTCACATTCTTTTAAATTAAATAAAACAATAAGTGTTTGTGATAAGGTTGCTGACAGTGATGATATTGATGAAGATGAAGATATTGAAGAGCTGGTTCCTGATTTTAACGGTGAGTGTTTTTCTGAGATTAATATGGAATTAAATCAGACTTTATCGCTGCAAACACTTATAAAATTTCCTCATTTAATAGAAATAAATAATGAATTAACAAAATCTGTTTTAGTTAATGTTTTTACTATTCTTGAAAAAAAAGGAATGGTACTACTTGGAATGGGAGCAGGTGAAGATAATATTGATGGTGAATCTGTATCTAATGGTATTGTTGAAGATATAAACATTCCTTATTCTCCACAGCATGATGGAATTTATGACAATGACAACCTTGTTGTTTTAACTGTATTTCATAATCAAAATGAAGAAAGCCTGGAATTAAGTCAAAGGAGTAGTATTATTAAGTTGTATAAAAATGGAATAATTGATGAAACTGCAGACTTTTCATCTGAAAATTATTTAAAAACAGCAGACGACCTTGTTTTAAGTAATGATATTATATCGTTTACAGCTATTGATGGAGTATCATTTTACAGAGTTAATATTACTGATGTTAATGAAAAACATTGGTTGATATATACTACTTCAGAAACTATTTCTATTGAAAACAAACCATCAGGATTTGGAGCTATAAAATCTATTATTCTTCAGGCTGTTGTAACTAAAAATGAAAATAATATTGTTTCATATAATGATTTACTAGAATTTAATGATACTAATATGAATAATTTAATTAGACTTGTTACAAAATACAGTAATTATGAGATTTTAGTTTCAAATAATAAGTAGTTTTATCTTTTTGCTTTAAGTAGTTTTTCTCTTGCTGATTTTAATAATTCTATATCTTTATCATCTTCATTAAATGCTTTACATGTATTTGACATTCCCGGAAGGCTCATTACAAGCTGACGATGCTCTTCTGAAGAAACTCCTGTATCAAATAAAGAGCCGTCTAAATTTTCTAGTGATGCAAATAAAGCTCTAAAACTAACTTCTATCATTTCTGTAATATGGGTACAACCAATATTCCTTTTGATAATTTCTTTGATTTTCTTTAAAACACCTCTTTCAAAAGCTGATATACCAATTAGCTTTTTGTAAGGCTCTGTTGCCATCAAGCAAACTGAATATGGAGTTCTTAGCATTCTTGGAGCAATTTCTTCTATTTTAAAACTACCTTTTCTAAAAATAATTGCTAGTTCTAAATCATGATAATCATCGTGCATTTTACAAATTGTAACAACTTTTTTATTGTTATCAGTTGTAAAAATATCAACAGTTAATGCTCTGTTCATTTTTTGCTGTGAATTTTTTACCTTTTCCAAGATGTCTTCATAAGTCATAATTATCCTAGTTGATTTCAGTTAAAAAATACTTTTCTTTTTCTACTAATGTATCACAAATTTCTCTTTTTAGCTTTATATTTCTTAAAAATGGTCTGTAATAAATAGACCTTAATAAAGCTTCTTTTTTAGGGTACTTTTCTTCTTTTACTATTCCTCTAAGCATTTCAAGAGTATTATTTAAAACAATTTCAACCCCCTCATTTACAATTAACTGAGCTGATTTAATATGAAAATCTTTATATTTTAAGTTTTCTGAATTAACTTGTGATGCTCTTGCAATTACTGAATCCATAACAAAAATTTCTGTTACAATATCAGCATTTAATCTAAGTAGTTCCTGCTCATCAATGAGTTTCATCTGGTATTTCATAACCGCTTCCTGAACACCGATTAATGCAATTATTTTTGCTCTTTCAAGTGCTGCAATTTCTTTACCTAAAACATTGTTTTCGTCAATTTCAGGATATGATTTTTCTTTAATCATTTTAGAAATTATTTGGCCATGTGAAAGAAGTGGAATTTCATTTTTCATTGCTCTTTTTAATAATACACCAGGAATCAACAATCTGTTAATTTCATTTGTGCCTTCAAAAATTCTGTTAATTCTGCTATCTCTGTAATATCTTTCTATTTGATATTCATTGATATATCCATTTCCTCCATGAATTTGCATCGTTTCATCAACTGCATATTCATAATTTTCAGAACCAATGATTTTCATTATACTATCTTCAATAGAATACTCTTCTATTGCTTTCATAAATTTATTGGTATAATCAGGGTCGTTTTTGTCTATTTTTTTAATTTCATCATCCATCATTCCTGCAACTCTGTATGACATTGTTTCAGAAATATATGCTTTTAAGTACATATTTGCAATTTTTTCTTTCATCATTCCAAATTCATGTAAATATTTTTTAAATTGTTTTCTTGATTTTGCATATTCAACAGATAACTGAATCATTGCTTTACTACCTGAAACTGTTGCTGCTCCAAGTTTAAATCTTCCAAAATTTAAAATATTAAAAGCGATTTTATGTCCTTTTCCTATTACTCCTAAAACATTTTCAACAGGAACTTTACAATCTTCTAAAATTAACTGTCTTGTTGAAGAACCTACAATACCAAGTTTGTGTTCTTCTGCTCCTGTAGAAACTCCTTCATAAGTTGTTTCTACAATAAAGCCTGTAAATTTTTCTCCATCAACTTTTGCAAATACAACAAATACATCAGCAAAACCTGCATTTGTAATAAATTGCTTTACACCATTTAAAATATAATGCTTTCCATCTTCTGATAAAATAGCTTTAGTTTTTGCTGCAAGTGCATCACTACCACTATCAGGCTCTGTTAAAGCATAGGCAAAAAGCCATTCTCCTGTTGCTGATTTTGGTAAATATTTTTGTTTTTGTTGTTCATTACCAAAAAATACAATTGGTAAACTTCCTATTCCTGTATGAGCTCCAAGACTAACTGAAAATGATGAATCCAAAGAGCTTCCTTCTGTTAAAATCATAGATGTTACTTTATCGAGTTCCATTCCATCGTATTTTTCAGGTATATCAGCCATTAAAAGCCCCTGTTCTCCTGCTTTTTTTAACATTTTAGCCATTAAACCATCTTCTTTTGCTTGTAATCTATCCATTACTGGAAGAACTTCTTTTTCAATAAAACCTCTTGCAGTTCTGTAATACATTTTTTGTTCATCAGTAAAATATTCTGGTATCATTATTTTATCTGTTAGTACAGGTGTCATTAAAAAATCCCCACCCTTTATTTTCCTAGCCATAAAGCCTCCTAAAATAGTCCTCGCTACTAGGATAATGATATTTATATTATTTGTCAATAAAAATGAATGAATGTTCATTCATTTTTATATTTAATTTCAAAATTTAGACATAATTGGCTAAATTTTTCTTGTAATAGACTGTTTACAGGCTATGAAAAGCATTATCTATATCTAAAACATCTTGAATTACTGTCTTCTTCTAGAAAATTATAATATTGTCCCATCCAGTAAACAATTAAAAAGTCAATTCCGGGATAGATTCTTTTTGGATTAGCTCCTGATTGTAATGCCCATGGTTTTCTCTGCCATATAAAATCACTCATTTCTCTGTCTTTTACATCTACTGCAGTACTATGCTCAACCTGAGCATCACAGCCATCTTCACGACTTGCATACTGAGGATAGGTTGTTGCGTCAAGTAAATTAACTTCAAAATGCCTTTTAGGAGTTGATGGGAATCCTAGAAATTGCTCATTTGCAGTATTTAAGGCAGCTCCATCTGTATTTTCAAGTGCTGAAAGATAAATATATGAAAAGAATGGGTTTTTATGACTTTTTACTTCATCCCATATTTTATCAATTAATACATTATTTAAAATCCTTTCTCTGATTGCTGTGTTAGTTTCCAGCCTTAGTAAATTATATAAAGGCTCCATTGTAATATTAATTCCATAATATTTTTCACCACATTTATTTAGGTATGTCCATTGTTCTGCTGAATCAAGCCATGAATTAACATTTTCCCATTCATCATTATTATTGTAATAGAAATTTTTAATATTATTGTAATCTGTTTCATAACCATTTATATCTTTTGTAACTTGTAATGCAATATTAAAAATTGTTGGAAGCATAATTGCACTTCCTGAACGAGGAATATATGGTAAAAATCCAAGTAGTGGGCTAAGTTGTTTTAAAAATGGTTTTAAATCTGGCATAAATTCTTGAAAACCCTTGAAATTTGTTTCGCATTCTGGTGTTTCAACAGAGCAGTATTTAACTATTACTTTACCATCTTGAAACTCTCTTGGAGAAACGACTACAAATCTGGCGTCTATTGTGGTTTCTCCTTTTACAACTCCTTCTTCTGAAGTTGGATCCAGTGGATTTGCAGGAATTCTATCGTCATATACTTCATATTTAATATCTAAAGTTGTTTTTTTCATTAATTGTTTTACAAGTTCTAAAATATCAGTTCTAATTAATGCTTTTAATTCAAGTTCGTCTTTACTATTACCTAATGCAGTATAAGCCAGAGAGTATCCTAGTAGTATTCCTTGGTACTGGTCACGGCTTATATGTCCTTTATAGTTATATCGTTTTCCATTATACTCTACATTACAATAAACTCTACCATTAGGATTATTACAATCTGTCATGTCTTCTGTGTTCATTGTTGAATTATTTAATAATTCAGTTTCTGCAGCATATCTTACAATTAAGCCATCGTAGCCTGATACATTAAACCAAATATGTAATAAATTTATTAATGTTTTAATATTTTTATATGACGCAATAGAGCCTGTTGCCATAAATCTAAATGACTCAGCTCCTAAGTATGTTCCTGTCCATATTGCACTGTCTCCAACTCCACCATAAGATAAAATTGTTTCTAATAGAGTTTCATCTTGAAAATAAGCTTCTACAACTCCTCCAAAAAACATATTTTTTGAGTAAAGCCATTTTAGATATTCTTCATTTCTATCATATAGAATATTATTTTGTTCAGTTGTTGTAAAATCTCCTGTTTTCATATCCCATAATTCACAGTTTTCTTCATTTGGATTACATTCATCAGAGCAGTAATCAGTTATGCAATCTCCATTTTTACAGCCTTTACCTACTTCACAGGTAACTTCTTTAAGCTTTTTACCACAATCAGTTTGTTCACAGGTTTTTATTTTATTATATCCAGAACAAATATTGTTACCAATTTCACATTCATCAATGCAATCAGGGTTTATACATTCACCATTATTGCATATATAATTACTTTCACATGGAGCTGTTTTATAAATATTACCACATTTTGTTTCTTCGCAAAATTTTAAATTTTGCCCATCACACAATTTATCACCAATTTCACATTCATGTACAATTTGTTCACAATCATTAATACATTTATGCTCAGTCATATCACAAATATATCCATTCAAACATTCAAAATCATCTTTACAGAAATCTTCTTTACTTACGCAGTGTTTATTGATACATTCCTGCCAGTTATTATTACAAATTGGTCTGCATACATCATCTTCAATACATTTATGTGTTTCAGTATTGCAAACATAGGTATATTGACAATCATCATTTTGGTTACAGAAATCTTTTTTTGTAACACATTTCTCATTTTCACATTCCTGCCACTCTTCACATTCAGGGTTACATACTTTGGTAGATGTATTATTATCTCCACATGAAAATACCATTAAAACTAAAATAAAAAATAGATAGAATTTCATACAAGCCTCGTTAATAAGATAGTTATATTATACTCAATAATGTAAAAAATTCAATGATTTGCTACTTTTTAAATCCTTTTATTAATTGTTTGGATAAAGTAGGGTTGCTTATCTCTAATCCTGATGTTACAATTGAAACATAATCTTCTTTTTTAGGTGTATTAAATGACATAATAGGTATTTTAATTGCCTTTAAAAAAAAACTTAACTTATTTACAATATATATAAAAGACAAGTCTTCAATGATAATATTTTTATGTTTAATTGATTTAAAAAAAGTTTTTAATTCTGTAACTGTTTCATCTCGGAATCCTAAATTATAAAATGCCAAAAAACTTGGAAGATTTTTAACTAATATTTTATTATTTTTGGGGATGAATTTAATGTTTCCAAGTTTTTTATAAAAATCTTCTTCAAATTTTAAAATTTTACTGCTTGTATTTTCTGATATTATTGTTTTTTCTTTTACATATTCAAGTACTTCTGATACATTATTTTTATGAGGGCAGTAATTTTTACAGTTATTACAATTAATACAGGCATAAAAGTCAATATTATCTGAAAAATTCCATTCTTTTATGCTGTTTAGAGCTTTAATTGCCTTGTTTTTAGGTGTTAATTTATTATTTTTTGTTACTTTGTAAACAGGGCAGACTGATTCACAATCATATTCGCATATCTTGCAGTAATTTAATCTTTTAATTTTGTAGTTTTTTATATTCATCTTCTATTTCTATTTTATATACTGATAATAAATCACTATTAAATCCCAGTAAAATCATGTAGTCATTTAAAGTTTTTATTGAGCTTAAAGGTAGAAATAATTCTTTATTATTATTTTTTAATGTTAGTAAAAAGTTTCTACCTTCAAAGAATACAGAATGTTTTGAAGCCTTTTTAAAGGATATATTTTTATTAAAATTAATTCTAAAAAAATTATGTATTTTTTTTAGGTTAGTGGTATTATTAGAAACTTGAATATAGATTCTTTTCTTTTTAAATCTTGTGTTAATGAAAAAATAAAAATCTATTTCTATTTTGTTATTTGATATATATTTTAGAATAGCCTCTATTTCTTCTTTTTTATCAATATTTAAAATTAAGTAATCATAATTTATACTTTTTTTATCTTTTTTCGATTTGTTTTCAAATTTTATTAAAAAATTATTCAATAATTTCTCCACCATAGTTTTTAATTATTTCATATATATCAAATTTTTCACCATAAAAAAAGGCTAATATTTTAACTGTAAATTTTTTATCATTCACCTCTGCTTCTATTAAAGAAAAATAATTTTTATCCATAAATTTGATGAATTTATATAATTCTCTAATAGAATAAATATTAAATATTATATTTTGTTTAGTGATATCATGTAATTCTAGCTCATTCTTAAAGTAATTCATGATATAATTGTAGCTTTCTTGTGATGTATAAATCTGATTAAATCTATTTTTAGTTTTTTTAAAGGATAATATGTAGTTTTTGTTATAACTTAATAATAACTTAATAAGTAATACTAATTGTTCTTTTTTGATAAATTTTAATTCTTCTTTAAAGTTATCTGTTAAAAAGTAAAAGGTTTTTCTGAAATTATCTATTTTATTCTTAGTTAGAAAGCTTGCATATTTATTGTATATAAAGTGTTTTGTTATTCCTGAATATTTATTTGATTCTATAATAAGAGATTTCAAATTATTAGTTATCATTTAATTCCTGTGGTAAATATAATGAAATACCTTTTATTCCCCAGTTCTTTTTAGAAAAGTAATCAGTATAAAACCTTAAATAAGAAATTAACTTATAATCTCTTACTTCTTTGTATTTTCTATTTGTTACTGCTGACCTGAAGATTAGTTCATTTTTATTATTTTTTACAATAAATCCTAAATGAGTTGTAAATATTGGATAATTATTTTTATTTTCTCTTATAATCAACATAATTGTACCATTTGGGATATTCATATTATTATAATTATTTAAAAAATACTTTATTGGAATATACTTTATACTGTGTTTGCCAAGAGGTAAATTTTCTTTTAAACTCTTAAATTTTTTGAATTTTCCATTAAAACTTTTCTGTGTAATATCTTTTATCATTATTTTTGTATTTTTAGATACTTTATCTGTAATATTCTTTATAATTCCAAGACTCTCATTATTTGGTATCCATTGAGTCATAGTGAAGTGATTTCTTTTATTATATTTTATTTCTCCATTTTTATATCTTATTTTTTGTAGTAATGAAATTGATTTATCTAATGTATTGCTATTAGCTAAAGCCAAAACTGTTTCCACATAGGTTACACAGTCAACTCCTTTAAAGCTATATAGTGGTTTTATATTACCTTCTCCAAGTATATTTAATTTATATGGTGTTTTAGTAAAAAGCCATGAGTATTTTATTATTTTATTATTGAAAGATTTATTTTTACTTATTTTAATAATTTTATGATTAATTTCAATATCATTCATCTGCCAAAAATATGTTTTTTGAGCAAAAATAGATATAGATATAATAAAGAAGGTTAAAATTCTCATTTTTTATTATACAATGAAATCTTCTTATTATAAAATATTTTTTTATTTTTTATTAAATTATTATATTTTTGTGATTTTATTGATGTTAAAATATTTAATAATTCCTTATAATCAACTTTCTCACTTTGTTCAAGATAAAATATTTTCTTTACTTTAAAGTCATCAATTATTTTTTGATTTTTTGAAATTTTAATATAATTATCAATAAACTTTAGGACAATGTTTTTATCTTGCTTCTTTATTATCAGAATCTCAAGTTTTAAAAGTTGTAATTCATCATTTGATAATAATTCATTTTTTTGAACGATTTCTTCCAGTTTTTTTATTTTATTTTCTTTTTTCAAATAATTTATAAATCTATATAGAATTTCTTTATCTTTAATTGATTTATTTAATTTTTCTAGAAATATACCAAAATTTTGATAATCAAGTGTTTCAGATAGCTCTACTAAATATTTCAATAATTTTATTTTATTTTTATTGTTTAAATTATTATTTTTAAATATTTTTTTCATTTCTTTATATGCATCAATATAATTATTTAAATATAAATATTTTATTTCAGCTTCCTTGAATATGAGAAATGATAGTTCTTCTTTTTTTAAACTTGCTTTTTTATTAAAAAATACAGAATCAATATATTTAATGCTATTTTCATAGTCTTTTTGATAAATCATTGTATTTATTTTGTATCTAATATCTTTAAATAATTCTTTTTGTTCTGCTTTTTTATTACAAGAATATGTTATTAGTATTAAAGTTATAATAATTGTAATAATCAGTTTTTTCATAGATTTGAATTTATAATATCATTTAAATTATTTTTTTCTTTTTTGGATATTGATTTTTTATTGATAAAATCAATATGTTTTTTATTTATTGCAACTTTTTCCAGAGATCTGTTTCTTTTTTTAGCTCTAAGAATATCTTTTTTTCGATTATTACTAGGCAAGCTTGTTTTTTTAGCAGAATATTTATTTTTTGTTTTTATATTCTTACTTTTATTTATGATTTCTTTATTTCTAACTGCAATTTTTTGTTTTTTTGTTTTATTTTTATTTTGAGATTTATCTTTAAATATTTTTATAATTCTAACATAAGCAGTTTTACCATCTATATCAATAAAAAATAAAGAATATGAAATTCCCGAAATTATTAAAGCTGTAAAAATTAATTTTATTAGGCCTGTTAATAATGAGTTTTTCTTTTTTTTATTAGGTTTTTTCTTTTTTTTCTTTGTTGCGGTACCTGCCTTTTTTATATTCTTTTTTTTAACAGTTTTTATTTTTGTACTAGCCATTTACTACCAAATAATATACTTTTAATATTTAGGATATTTAGAGTAAAAAAATCAACTTTTTAGATTTATTTTCCTTCTTTTTCCAACATTTTATTTAATCTTTCAATCGGATCATCTTTTTCAACTTTTTCTTTATTTTTTTCTCTTTCCAATGCTTTTTCTCTTTCCAATGCTTTTTCTCTCATTTCTTGTTCTCTCATAACAGATTCGCTCATTTGAGATAATCTGTTTATAAAGTCTAGTATTGGTACTTTTTTGGGAAAGATTGAAAGTGAATTTGAGCCAATATCTTTTAGATATATACTTGTTCCATTTTTTTGTTTAAAATAGGCAAGTCCAATAACTTTAGTAAACTTTGAATCTAGTATTGCATAATCAATTACTTCATTATTTTTTGAAATTCTGTATACTTTGACTTTATATTTCTTTCCTCTTATTGTAATATAATCATTTTTAATAAATTTTGCATCTTTTGAAAGGTCGTCATTTTTTTCTTTTAAGAATGATTTAGAAACATTTTTACTTAATTCTTTATTTTTAGATAAATCTATTTCAAATGGATAATGTTTATCAAATTTTATTTGAAATCTTTTTAATTTACCACTTATTAAGCCTCGGTCTCCTAGTATTTTAACACTAGTATTACCTGCATTATAGGTTCTTATTGAAATTTCAAGCCATTTTAAAACTTCACTCTCATCGTTAATAATACTCATTTTAATTTCTTTTACATCTAGTCTGGGGCTTATGACACTGTATACTTCGTAATCTCCATTTTTTAATTCTCCCCTAAAATCAATAGATTTAAAGATTTTGTTAATTTCATTACCCTTAAAATATTCTCCAGGCATTTTTTCAGAAGAGAATATAGAAATATTTATCAGTAAAAATAAAAAAACTATAAATTTTGTATACATTAATTCCTCCTTTTATTTATTCAAGCAAACTTTTAATATAATTTTTTGTTTTATTCATGTTTTTATCACCAATCATTCTGGATAATTCAAATTCTCTTGATTTTCCTTTTAAAACTCTTATCTCTGAAACAGTATCATCACCTAGAGTCTTTTTGTCAACAAAAAAATGTCTATCTGCTTTTGAGGCTACCTGAACAAGATGTGTAATTACAATTATTTGACTATTAATAGATATCTTTTTTAGTAAATCAGCTATTTTATGAGCAGTGTCCCCTCCTGTTCCCTGATCTATTTCATCAAAAATATAAAGTCTTGGGTCTGTAAATGTCAATATCTTTTTTATTGCGAGTAGTACCCTTGATAGTTCTCCACCAGAAGCAATATCCTTTAAGCTTGAAAATAAATTATTCTTATTTGTCTTTATTAAAAAATCAATTTTATTAAAACCTTTTTCATTTAATTCAGCTTCTCTTTTTACATCTATATTTAAAACAGCATCTTTCATATCCAAATTATTTAAAATATTTGTTATTTCAGTTGACAATTCTTTTGAATATTTAATTCTAATTTGTTCAATTTCAGAGGCTTCTTTATTTAATTTATTTTCTAGTAAATAAATATCATTTTCTATATTTTTGATTTCCTTATCTATTTCATCAACTTCATAAATCTGATTTTTTATTTCTTCATATCTATTAAAAAACATTTCTTCATTTCCACCATATTTTTTATAAATTGAAATAAGTTCATGATACCTGTCACTTAAAGTTGTTAATTTATCAAAATCAATGTCTACATTATTATATAATTTTTGAATATCATCACTCAAGTTCTCTATCGAGTAATATATTTCATTTATGCTTTCTATTACTTCTGATGGAATAAATTTTTCATATTTACTTATATTTCTGATTATATCTGTAAATATATAGTATGCACTATCTCTGTTTCCTGCAATTTTTTGAAGAATATTTTGATATATATTTTTTAATTCCTCACTGTTTTCTAATAATTCTAAATCATTTTCTACTTTTTTAAGCTCTCCTTTAATAGGTTGAATTTTCTCTATTTCTTTTAGCATAAATAAATAAAATTCTCTTTTTTCAATTAATTCTCTTTTGTATTCTTGTTTTATTTTAAGTTCTTTTTTCTTTTCTTTAAATTCATTAAAAGTATTTGAAAATAAATTAATTCTACTTTCCAGATTTGAATAATTATCGATGATATTAATATATGATTTTCTATTTAATAATAGATTGTACTCTCTTTGACTTGATACATTGAAAAGCATACTTGAGATTGTAGAGAGAATTTTAAGATTAAACATAGAGCCATTGATGTAAATTCTATTTTTCTTATTAATAGTTAAAACTCTTTTTATTATTAAATCCTCTTCTATATCTACACCAAAACTTTTTATTCCTTCAATAATATGAGGTGCATACTTGGTTAAATCAAATGAAGCTTCAACACTTGCTTCTTTTTCCTGGTTTTTTATGAAGTTAAAGTTTGCTCTATCTCCAGAAATCATTTTAAGAGCATTTATTATTATAGATTTTCCTGCTCCTGTCTCACCTGTAATTACATTAAATTTTTCGTCAAATATAATTTCATTGTATTTAATTATTATAAAATTTTTAATAATTACACTTTTAAGCATATTCAATATCTCCAGCAATGAGTTTTATAATACTACCATCTTTCCTTTCGACCATAAGTGAGCCATCATTATTCAAATTAATCACTTTAACCATTTCTTTTTTATATGATATAGTTGTGTAAAGCATTCTATTTTCTATATTTGCATAGTTATTCCACTCTTTTAATATGTATTTAAATCCTAATTGTTTATATTCTTTATTTAATTTATTGAATGTTTCAAGAATTTTTTTTAATAAAAATTCTTTATTAAGATTTTTAATATGATAATGTAGTGATGTTGCAGTCTTTTTTAATTCTTCTGTTTCAATATCAAAAAAACAGTTAATTCCAATACCGATAATAAGATTTAATTTGGTTGTATTATTTATTTCAGATAATACTCCTGCAAATTTTTTATTATTTATTAATAAATCGTTTGGCCATTTTATAGTTGGTTTTATATTATAAAAGTTATTAATTGTTTCTGCAACTGCAATAGATGCTATAAAATTATAATGAATTGCCTGAATGAAATCTGAAATTTTTATTTTTATTGAAAAATACAAATTTTTATTAGCGGGTGATTCCCATATTCTATTGAGGCGACCATATCCTTCTGTTTGTTTTTCTGCAACAAATACTGTATTGGTAATATTTTCTTGTTTAGCCCAGTTATTTGTTGAATTTACTGTTTTTTTATATATAACTTTAAACATTTTATTTTTTTAAAGAGTTAATAAGTTCATTATAAATATATTCTTTTTTATCTTTATTTCTTAGCCTGTCTCTGATTAATATATCATTTTTAAGTATGAATGCTTTACCATTATAGGATAAAATGATATTTTTACCATTTATATAGCTATTTTTTATTATTCCTGTAATCCAGTATTTTTTACCTCCTGAACCAATCATTACCACAATAGCCGGAGCATTATAGTTATTAGTATTTTTTGTATATGCTGAATTTTGGTCAAATTTATATATAATTTTTACTTTTTGAGGTTTTCCTTTGATTGTATAATTTGTAATTAAGTATTCTGTATTTATTTTGGATACTATTTTGTCAAAAAAACCTTCTTGTGTTTTAGGATAATACATTGTTTTAACCCTATATTCTTCAAGTTCTGTTTGTAGTTTAAACATTAGTTCCTGAATTTTAAAATTAGGTAAAGAATAATTCTTAAAATCATCATAAGGAGATTTTGTAAGAGTTATGAGGATTAATAATATAGGAATTACAAATAATATATTTAATTTTTTAGTTATAAACTTTTTAAAAATAAGTTCATAAATAATAACCAGCTGATATAATGACTGAAATAAAAAAATGGGGATATATAAATACAGTGGTGGTAGAACAGGTAAAAAGACTGTTTCTCCAAAATAATAATAATATATAATATCATAGTTCTTTTTAAACATTATAAAGAGAATTATGTTTATAAATGAAAATATAAATATTCTTAAAAATCTCATTGTTACCAGTTATTTTAAAAAAGCAATTATAAGTCCAATTGCAAGCCCTGTAATTGCACCAATAATAAAGGATTTCATATTGAAATCAGAGTTATTGTTTAATAGTTTTATTAATTCTTCTTTTTTAGATTTATTTGAGTTTCTTTTTTTCTTTTTTTTCTTTTCTTGTGGTTCTATATCTATACTATCCTCTTCATCATCATCGAGAATATTTGTTTTTTCATCATCATCATACATGTTTTTATTAATTGCAGAGTCATCAATTATATCATCATTATCATCATCAAGAATATTTGTTTCTTCATCGTCATCATACATGTTTTTATTAATTGCAGATTTATCAATTACATCGTCACTACTATCATCAAGAATATTTGTTTCTTCATCTTCTTCGTACATATTAATATCTGCTTTGAAGACTTCTTCTGTTGCATTATGAGAAGTAAGACCTTTTATTTCATCAACAGAGTCTATATTGTCTATATTGTCAAATAATATAGATGTTTTATCGCTATCACCTTCAAATAAATCATCATCAACATCAGGAACAAAATAATTATCAGATGAATTGTTTGCAACTGGTTTTAATTCATTAATGAAATTATCAAGTACTAGATTCTGATATGATGAATTTTGTTTAACTTCTTTTGTTATTGATGTTAAAAATAATTTTGATATTAGTGTATGAAAATGTTGAGCAGAAAATATTTTATCGCCTTGTATAAGATATCTTTGAATTGCATATTTAAACTTAATTGGGTCGTCGAAACGATTCTCTGGATTTAAGCTTAAACCTTTTTCTACTAAAGCAACTAAATCTTTTGGTACATCTGGATTTAATCTGTTTATTGGGATAAATTTTCCTTTCTGAATTTTACTAATTAATATATCCATATCTTTTGATGAATATATTATTTTACCTGTAAGCATTTCGTATAGAATAACAGCAAGGCTATAAACATCAGATTGAGGTAGAATTATATTTGAACTAAACTTTTCTGGAGCAATATATCTAAATTGTTTAAAGTTAAGTGCTTTAACATTTGTTGATATTGATAAGTTATTAAAAAATGAAAACTCTTTTACTTTTACAATTCCTTCATGAGTGATTAGTATATTTAATGGATTTATATTGCCGTGAAGAATATTTTGTGATTGTGCATAACCAACCGCATCACAGACCTGAGCAATAATAAAAACAGCAACAACTGTTGGTATTTTCTTTTTTCTTTTAAAATAAGATGCCATTAATGCTAATAATGGTTCGTTTGAAAAATATTCTGAAATAAGGGCATAAGTTGTATGAAAATCATGAAAATCAATGATTTTAATAATATTTGAATGATTTAATTTTGAATTAGCCTTTATTATATTCATGAATTTATTAAAAATAATAGGGTCTTCTGTTACCTGTTCTGATATTTCATCGAAAGAAAAAATTTTATAAAAATTATCTGTTCCAAAAAATTTTGATTTATATGACTTGGAATAGAAACTCTCTGCAGTGTAATCAAGTTTTAAATATTTACCATATCTTTTATAATTTTCTGTCATTAAACCCTCAATCTCCAATACTATTATACTATATTTTTTTTTTTTTTTGCAAGTATTATTAAACTTCTTATATTTTTATGTTATAATCAACTTTTATTTGAGGTTTAAATATGAAAAAGTTAATTAAATTAATTTTTATTGCGACTTTTATAATTACTTCGTGTTCAGGAGAAGAAGAGAATTGTAAAAAAAATGGTTGTGAAAAAGGGTTTTATTGTAATGTAGAAAAGAGTAGTTGTGAAAAATCATGTACACAGGCTTTTTGTGATGATATTGCTGAAAGATGTAATGAAAAAACAGGTCTTTGTGAGCCATGGTGTATAACAAATGATGATTGTGATGAATATTCAATATGTAACGATGAACAAAACTGTGAAGTATTCTATATTAATTTTATTGATAAAAATCTGGAAAACTGTGTAAAGGAAGAAATGAATATATCTTCTGATTCAAAAATTTCGTTTATAGAATTGGAGAGTATTAAAAAACTTGAATGTCCTAATAAAAACATCTCTAATATAGATGGTATAGAGTATTTTAAGAATATAGAAAAAATATCTTTCTGGGAAAATAATATTTCAGATATAACAAAACTAGCAAATTTAATAAATTTAAAGTCTTTACAACTAGGATTTAATGAAATTAATGATATCAGTGCACTTGTTAATTTAGTAGAGCTTGAAAAGTTATCACTTGCATATAATAATTTAAACGATGTTTCAACTTTAAGATATTTGCCTAAAATAGAATGGTTAAATCTTGATAACAATAATATTGAAAATATAAATTTTTTTATAAATTTAATAAAATTAAAGTGGTTAACAATAGAAAATAATCCTATAATAGATGTAAATACAACGATTTCACAGCTTAAGGCTAATGGTGCAAGAGTGTACTATAAAGTAAATAATAAAAAATCTCTAAAAAAAATAGATTTAACACAATTAACTGAAAACGGAAAGAAAATTAATTTGAGAATACCCAAAATCACCCGTTTTAATGATTATACCAGAACAACGAGTGATACATCATATAATAAACTTGAAAGATTTATTTTGGAAGCACCAAATCAGGCTGATGCAGGAAGTTGTTTATATATGGCAAATACAGGTGCAATGGAAATTATTTTAAACCAAACTACCAATAAAGAAATAAAACATGATGGAGATACTGATATTTCAGAAAGATATTTAATGAATGCTGATAACTATGCTGAGAGTGTAATTGATTACACTATGACTGATTTAATAAGAACCTTTAATTTTAACGAAGGAGCATTATTAAATAAAGATTATCCATTTACTGTTGGCTGGGTTTTAAAAAATGCTTCAGGTCAAAGAACTGCTTCTGCTGAGGGGGTTGAGGGGGCATTTCAAACAGCTGAATATAACTGGATTAACGAATTACCTGATAACTGGAAAGAAATGCTTATTCCAACTCCTAAAGTGGGAAGAACTTTATTGTTTCTTGACCCCGACTTAAATTCAAATAGTATCTGGAATGTTGGTTTAATGAATGAAGATTTAATTGAAAGAATAAAATATGAATTAAGAACTAAGAATGCACCTGTTGTTGTTATTTATAATCATTATTTAGTGTGGCATACTGATGTTATTGTTGGTTATGATGATAATGTTGGTTTTGATTCTGAGTGTCCATTAGTAAAAGATAGTATTGAAACTTACAGGGAAAAAGGAAGAGATAGCTATGCTGATAAAATTGAAGCACATATGGCTTCTGAAGGAGGGTGTAGAGAATATGGTATCTTTTATGTAAGAGATAGTATTTATGATGGTGATGATGATAGTGGAATGTATTACTATGGTGGAACAGATGTAAATGATAGTGAATATTATGATTGGTATAGTAAAAAGATAATTTATCATTCTTATGACTGGGTTAAATATCTTGGAAATCATGTTTATTCGATTCATAGGGTAAAGTAAATGAAAAAAATAGTCTTTATGATAGTGTTTTTTAATTTTTTAATTCTTGCTGATAATAAAAAGATATCTTATGAGGTTGATTATAATATTGATATTCCAATTACTATTATTTCTGCTTTAATTGGAGGATTACCTCCTCTTTTAACTCCTGATTTACCTGGTTATATGAAGAATGAAAAACTAAATGTAGATGATGTAAATGCTTTTGATAAATTGACTGTTTATAACTATAATGAAACAAGTGCCAAAGCATCTGATTATTTACTTGCTTCAATGGCCGTAATGCCATTTGCTGTAAACTGGATTAATAATGATAGCAGTTCATATTTAAAGGAATCTATTGTTATTGCTGAAAGTATTGCTGTTTCAACTGCATTAAATTCAATTATAAAATACTCTATAAGCAGGCCAAGGCCGTACATATATAGTGGTAAGGCAAGTGAAAAAGAAGAATCAAACAGAGATGCCCATTTGTCTTTTTATTCTGGTCATTCTTCATTTGCATTTGCTACTGCTATATCATTTTCAACAGTTATGAGTAATAGATTTGATGAAACATGGCAGAAATCACTGATTTGGGGAATACCATTAACTTTAGCCTTTACTGTGGCATTTTTAAGAGTTCAGGCAGGAAAACACTTTTTAACAGATGTTTTTACTGGTGCAGTTATTGGTGGTTCTATTGGCTGGCTTGTTCCTTATTTACATGAAAAATCAGCAGGGAATATTATTGCTGGTGGTAATAGTAATGGTTTTATGTTTTCATATAGTGGAAATTTTTAATATTTTATTCAGAACATGTTAAAGGTGGTTTATTTTCAGTCCATGCAATTGTTCCGGAGCTAAATTCTGTACAAGTTTCTACATTTTCTACATTCCAGTTTGATAGATTCTGATTAAAAAATGATGCATAATAGAACATATAATTCATATTTGTAACACTTGCAGTATTCCAACTACCGATATCTTGGTTAAAACTGGTTGCTCCACTAAACATATAGCTCATATCTGTAACACTTGATGTGTTCCAGTTTCCTATATTCTGATTAAATGATGAGGAATTGTCTAACATATAGCTCATGTTTGTAACATTTGATGTATTCCAGTTGCCAATATATTGATTGAAGAAAGTTGCATTTACAAACATAAACATCATATTTGTAACATTTGAAACATCCCAGTCACCAATATATTGATTGAAATTACCTGCATAATAAAACATATATTGCATATCTGTAACATTTGAAACATTCCAGTCACCAATATATTGATTAAAATTACTTGCAAGACTAAACATATAACTCATATCAGTTACGCTTGATGTATCCCAGTTGCTTATATTCTGATTGAAAAATGTTGTATTTGCAAACATATTATTCATATCAGTAACATTTGATGTGTTCCAGTTTCCTATATTTTGATTAAAAGAACTAGCTCCATTAAACATATGACTCATATTCGTAACTTTTGAGGTATCCCAGCTTCCTATATTTTGATTGAAAGATGTTACTCCAATAAACATCGCACTCATATCAGTAACATTTGATGTATTCCAGTTGCCAATATATTGATTGAAATTGGTTGCATTATAAAACATTCCTGTCATAGCTGTGACATTTGAAACATCCCAGTTACCAATATATTGATTAAAGCGATTTGCTCCCATGAACATATAACTCATATCTATAACTTTTGTCGTATCCCAGCTGCCTATATTTTGATTAAAGTTGCTTGCACCATTAAACATTGCATTCATATCTGTAACATTTGCTGTATCCCAATTTCCTATATATTGATTAAAGTTACTTGCATTATAAAACATGCCTGCCATTGTTGTAACATTTGAAACATTCCAATTATTTATATTTTGATTAAAGTTGCTTACATTTGTAAACATGTAACTCATGTCTGTAACTTTTGCAGTGTTCCATGTTGCTATATATTGATTAAATTTGGTTGCATTATAAAACATAGCTGCCATTGTTGTAACATTTGAAACATCCCAGGTACCGATATTTTGATTAAAGTTACTTGCACCTGTGAACATGTAACTCATGTCTGTAACTTTTGATGTGTTCCATGTATTTATATTTCTATTAAAGGCAGGTGCATTATAAAACATAGCTGCCATTGTTGTAACATTTGAAACATTCCAGGTACCAATATTTTGATTAAATTTAATTGCATTTGTAAACATATAACTTATATCTGTAACATTTGAAAGATTCCAGGTACCTATATTTTGGTTGAAATTTTCTGCATTATAGAACATTCCTGCCATTGTTGTAACATTTGATGTATCCCAGGGCCTTATATTTTTATTAAATTTACTTGCACCTGTAAACATGTAACTCATGTCCGTAACCTTTGATGTATCCCAAGTGTCTAGTTTTTGATTAAAGCTACTTGCATTATAAAACATTGCTGTCATTGTTGTAACTCTTGAAACATCCCAGCTATTTATATCTTGATTAAATCTAATTGCATTATAGAACATACCATTCATATTTCTAACTTTTGAAACATTCCAGTTACTAATATCTTGATTAATGTTTTTGGCACCTGCAAACATGAAACTTGTATTTGAAACACTTGATAAATCTGGGCGATCTGTTGCATTTATTATAAGCTTATAACAACCTCTAAAGGCATTTTTCATTGTTTTCCATTTTTGTGTTCCCCATTGTTCAACTGAAATAAGTTTGTTTGCATCACTGTTATCACAAGTGTCATCTGAGCATTTATTAAAATATATCGCAGGAAAGGTTCCTGCAATTCTGATTGTATAAAATCCAGGAGAGTCATAGCTACATGTGTAATTTGTTTTAACATTTTCTGCTTCAAAAATACCATCGTTATTACAGTCAATACTATAATTATATCTATAACTAGAGTGAAGAGTTGGAATTGTGATTTGAGTGTTGGCTTTCCATTTTGTTATAAAAGCATTGTCTGTTTCGCAGTTAAAACCTGAATATCCTAACTTACACTTACAGTTACTATTATCTATCCAGTTTCCATCACTACATATTTGTTCTTTAATTCTGTTGTTACTACAGTCAATATTCTGTTTGTTTCCGTTCATACAAGTATCAGGGTCTTCACATTGGCCATTTGGTTCCCAGTTTCCATTTATGCATATTTGTTTAAGTGCTCCATTATTATTAATTCCACACTCAATAGACTGCTTTTCATTATTTTTACAAATATCTTTGCCTGTACACTCAATATTCTCCCATTGTTCATTTATACATTTCTGTACAATATATCCTTCGTTATTTAAGCCACATGGAGTAGTTGTCGTTTGCACATCTCCATTTTGGCAAGTCATAGTACATTCACCATTTTGGCAAAGCATTCCATTTCCTTCACAATTTGTTGTTTTTAGGGAAAGGCAATTATTTTGATTAAATTTACCACATTCAATGAGTTTATTTTCATCACAAATACTCGTTGCTATTTCACATTCATTAATACACTCTTTTTCAATACAACTATTTCCATAATTATTACATACTTTGTTATTGCTATTACAATCTTCAAAAAGTACTAGTTCCATACAACCATTTTTATTATAACTACAATCATATACTTTATTATTGCTACAATGTAGTCCCTCTTTATTACATTTATTTTTACAGCTATTGTTGTTTGTTGCGGGATTATCACATGATAGTATTAAAAAAAAAATTAAAAGTAAATATATGAACTTCATATTTCTCCCTATATAAGCTGTCTTATTCTATCATATAAGGGATAGTTATTCAATATTGCTAATTAAAAATATGGTATTCCAAAATAAAACCTTGATTTTTTATCTTTTTTAATATACTTTTATGTGTTAATAGGTATGGAGTGTATATGCCAAGTGAATTAAATGATATTGAAAAAGCCAAGGAGCTGGCTCTTATTTATCAAAAATTAAAAAAAGAAATTTCAAAAATTATATTTGGTCAGGATGAAATTATTGAATATTTAATTATTGCTTTGTTTTCTAATGGACATTCTCTTTTTGTGGGTGTTCCAGGGCTTGCTAAAACTTTATTGATTTCTACTCTTGCTAAAACGGTTGATTTGGATTTTAAAAGAATTCAGTTTACTCCAGACTTAATGCCTTCCGATATTTCTGGTTTTGAATTATTACAATATAATGATGAAACAGAAAAAAGAGAGTTTAAGTTTATCAAAGGACCTGTTTTTACAAATATATTACTTGCTGATGAAATAAATAGAACTCCACCTAAAACTCAATCTGCATTATTACAGGCTATGCAGGAAAGAGAAGTTACCATTGCAGGAGTAAATTATAAGCTGGACTATCCTTTTTTAGTTTTTGCTACTCAGAATCCAATAGAACATGAAGGAACCTATTTACTTCCTGAAGCACAGCAAGATAGATTTATGTTTAATATTCAGGTTAATTATCCTAGTCTTAATGATGAAGTAAAAATTGTACAAGAAACAACAGTTGGTAAAAAAACAGATATTAAAACTATTTTAACACCTGAAGATTTAGTTAAATATCAAAACCTAATAACAAAAGTTCCTGTTAGTGAAGTGGTAATAAAACATGCTGTAAATATTGTTCATTTAACAAGACCAGAAACAACAAAACTGGATTGTGTTAAGGATTTTGTTAAATGGGGCGCAGGGCCTAGAGCAAGTCAAAATCTTGTAATTGCAGCTAAAACAAAAGCTCTTTTAGAAGGAAGACATCATGTATCTGTTGATGATATAAATTATTTAGCATATAGTATATTGAATCACAGGATAATTGTAAATTACAGAGCAAAAGCAGAAAAAATTGATGCTAATTATATTATAGATAAAATATTGGATTATATGAGGAAAAATGATGAATAAAATTTTAATAACTATAACTCTACTTCTGTCTTTATTTTTTATGTCATGTAGTACAACTGTTGGAGATAGTTGCGAACAGGAAAGTGACTGTGATGCAGGTCTTACATGTAAAATGGAGTTTCCAAACGGTTATTGTATTAGAAATAACTGTAATATATATAATGAGGAGTCTTGTACAGATAATTCACAATGTACTTATTTTAAAGAAATAGAAACAACTTACTGTTTGGCAAAATGCAATAGTAATGATGATTGCAGAAGTGAATATACATGTCAGGCTGTTCCAAATAATGAATACAGAGTTTGTTTACCAGAAGAATAAGCTGCTATTATTAGACATTTTACTTCATTTTTGATATAATTATATGTTTTTAATGAGGGGCTATGAAACTATCTGTATTTTTTATATTATTATTCTTTATTTTATCCCAAAATTTATATTCTTCAATTAGTAAAAACACCTATAAAGCAGTAAAATCAGGTAACCTAAAAAAAATAAAATATTTAGTAAATAAAAAAAATGTTAATAATCTAAACTCAGATGGAGAGACAATAATAAACTATGCAATAATCTCTGGTAATCTAAAAACTGTAAAATATTTAATTAAAATAGGTGCAAATATAAATAATAAAGCAAAAATAAAATATAATTTTATAATAAAGAATAAAAAAGTAAAAAAAATTATAAAAACCAAAGAAGAAAATACTAAATACGGGGATACTCCACTTATTATAGCAATAAAAACAGGTGATGAGGAAATTGTTTCATTATTAATAGAAAAAGGAGCTATAATAAACCTGAAAAATAACCATTCAAATATTCCCATAAATATATCAGTGAAAAAAAATAATATTCCAATAACAAAATATTTAATTAAAAAAGGAGCAAAAGTCAACCCTGAGCATGATTCATGGAATGTGCCTTTGATACTTGGAATAAGAAATGATAATCTTGAAATGGTAAAGCTTTTAGTGGAAAATGGTGCAGATATAAATAGAAAAGAGTCAGTTTATATGAAACCAATAAAAATTGCAGTTCTAGATTTTGATTTTACTGATAAATTTACAGATCAAAGGCTAGAGATTATAAAATATTTAGTAAAAAAGGGAGCAGTTCTTGATGATAATATTTTGTATCTTGCAGTTAAGGCAAATTCTGTTAAATTAATTAAGTTTTTATTAGAAAATGGAGCAAAATTAAAATTAAATGATAAATATGGAGATACTCCTTATGAGCTTGCAGCAGAAAAGGGGTATTTAGGTATATTAAAAAAGCTTTTTGCTACTAAGAAAAATAAGGAAATTATAAATAAATCTTTTTTTAAAGCTGTTGGTAAAAAAAATAATGAGGAAATGATAAACTATCTTATTTCACTAAATGCTGATATCAATTATATTGATGATAAAACAGGAAAAAATATCTTAATAAGAGCAATTGAAAAGAATAATATTAATTTAGTAAAACTAATTGTAAAAAAATCGGCAAATGTAAATTTTATTTCAAAACATGGCTATACTCCATTAATGGCATCAATTAATAATTATGAAATTATAAAATACCTCATTAATAATAAAGCTAAAGTAAATCTATATAATCCTAAATATAGCCAAAATTTATTATCTTATGCTATTTCTATGGGAGATGATAACAATGTTATTAAACTCCTGATAAAAAAAAGAGCCAATACAAAAAATGCCTTATATAATGCATCAATAAAATTTAACAATGAAATTGTAGAGTTATTACTTACAAAAAATATTAAAATAAATAAAAAATATAAAGGTGAAACTCCTTTAACTGCAACAGTTAAATATGCAACATATAATATGCGTGATTTTAATAGAAAACCTAATATAAAGAAAACTCTTACTATTCTTATATCCAAAGGTGGAGAAATTAATAAAAAGTACCTTGAATCTAAAGATATTAAATCGCATAAAAAGTTATATGCTTTTATTAAAAGTGAAATGAAAAAATATACAAAATAAGTGTGGTATAAAAAAATATTTGCTTATTATTAGTTTAGATTATATATTTCCTTGACAACCTACCTTAAATAAGGTAATAGATTACTTGTTTATTACACTTTTAAGGAGTTATCATGAAAAAGGTTTTATTTTTTGTATTTCTAATGCTTGCATATTCTGTATTTGCAGAGAATGAAGTGCATAAAGAATTAAAAAATGCACCACAGAAAAAAGGAAAGGGCGGATTTACATCAAGTTTTTTAGCTGCATCTAATTTTATATTTAATGACAGTCGTTCTGTTATTGGACAAAAAGACGGTTCTAATGTAACATTAGGTTTATCTTTAAAAGGTGGATTTAACTATCTAAAAAAGTTAAATGAACTTCAGTTTAATATGGAAATTTCACAGCAGTTCTCAAGAACTCCAGACTTAGAAAGGTTTGTAAAGTCTTCTGATATAGCTAAATTTGATTTAAGTTATTTATACAATATTAGTAAAATATGGGGGCCTTTTGTTAAGGTTTCTCTTGATACCTCATTGCTTCCTGGTTATAATGAAACAAAGGATGATGAAGATTATATTATTCCTGATGGGCCAGATGTAACAACTAATTCTATGAAATTAGTTTCTTCATTACAACCAATGATTTTTAAACAAACTGCAGGCTTATATTATAGGCCAATTAAAAAGAAATCAATTACTTTTCAGTTAAATGCAGGTGCTGGAGCAATGGAAGTACTTGCTGATGGTGGTTATGCTTTAAATGACGATGATGCTACCGATGCAATCGAATTACTAGCTTTAAAATCATATAGTGAATTAGGTTCTTCTATATTTATGAAGTTAAATGGTACTGTAAAATCTGCATCTATTGTTGATTATGATTTGAGATTAGAGTTAATGACACCTTTCTTAAATGATGATGACCAAAATAGAGGAGTATTTGAGTTAACTAATATTAACTTTTCATTTACTGTTTCCTCGAAAGTTACATCGTGGTTATCTGTAAATTATGAATTGAAAATTACTAAAACACCTCAGTTACTAGATGAATTTCAAATACAAAATAATATAATGTTATCACTTAATTATATGTTAATTGGTAAATAAGGAGGAAATATGAATTTAACAACAAATCAAATTTTACATCAATATCTTATTCCCTATGGAATTAAGATTGCAACAGCAATTGCAATATATCTTATCGGAAAATTTATTATTCCTATAATTATTAAAGTTGTTGAAAAAATATTATCCAAATCATCTGTTGAAGATACATTGAAGTCTTTTGTAAAATCAATTGTTAAGTCATTACTATATATTATGCTAATAATTGCAATTTTAAGTAATCTAGGCGTGGATACATCTTCTTTTGTTGCTATTTTAGGAGCGATAACTTTTGCAATAGGTTTTGCATTAAAAGATAGTTTGAGTAATTTTGCTGCTGGTGCAATGTTAATTTTATTTAAACCATTTAAAGTAGGTGATGTTGTTAATATTGCAGGTGGAACAATTGGTGGTGTAAATTTAATTACGATGTTTAATACTACTCTTACAACACCTGATAATCAAAAAATTATTATACCAAATAGCCTTGTATGGGGTGGAAAAATTATTAATATTACAGCAATGGATACAAGAAGAGTTGATTTGGTTTTTGGAATTGGTTATGGTGATGATATGAAGAAAGCTAAAGAAATTATGGCAAATGTTCTTGATAATAATTCAAAAGTATTAAAGAGTCCTGCATATCAAATTGCAGTTAGTGAACTTGCTGACAGCTCTGTTAATTTTGTATGCAGACCATGGTGTAATACTTCAGATTACTGGGATGTTAAATTTTCAGTTACAGAAGCTGTAAAAGAAGCATTTGATAATCAGGGTATTTCTATTCCTTATCCTCAAATGGATGTTCACTTAGACAAATAAATTATTTAGTTAACTTCAATATCAAGTTTTAGTTGGCTGTCATTTTTACCATATACAATAACAACAGTTTTACCGATTGCAGTACCCGTAACTTTAATTGATTTATTTTCTTTTTTAACATCTACAATTCCATGAGTTGTTACAGATATAGATGAAATCCCTTTAAATTTAATTTCTTTCGTTTCTAATTTTTTTAATATTAAAATTCTTGTTTTATCAAAATGTTTTAATACTTTTATTTTTACATCTACTTTAGTACCATCTTTCTTCATTAGACTTAAAGTCATATTACCTTCTTTTTTTGTGTTAAGAAAGATGGTATTATTTTTTGCAGATAATTCAATGTTATCATTATCTGCAGCAATTTTTTCCATGTTAGTAATGTGAATTTCTTTTTTTTCACCTTTTATTAAATAAATATTATCAATTTTATTATTCGCAGCATTTACGACATTGATATTTATTGTATTTTCTTTACCATCACTTTCTTTAATCATGATTTCAGAATACCCAATTTTTTTACCAATAATAGTAACAATTGAAGTAGTTGGCTTAATGTCTGCAATACTTGGGTCACTTGCTCCAAGACCTTTAATTCCATTAAATTTAAGTTCGAGTTTTTCACCGATATTTAAAATATATAGTTTTGCTGTTTTTCCATTTTTATATTTATCATTATCAAAAGCTCCTTTTTTTACACTTGTTTTAGTTACAATTGGGGCTGTTTGTCTGCTTGGCTTTTGAGCTATTTTATCTGGAGTACAGTTAGGCGTACCTTTTGATAATCTTGCAAGACCATTTGTTGCTAAATATTTTAAGCCTTTAAATTTAGAGTATTTACTAAGAACCATTTTATAATAGCTTTTAGCAGTAGCTTTTTGAGCATACATTTCAGATATAAATGCAATATGATACATTGATCTTGCAACATATTCTTGCTCAGTTACATGTTCTGCTATAATTTTACTGTATAATTGTTTTGCTTTTGTAAAATCGGCATCTGTTTCTTCATATCTTAGTGCTTTTGTATAGAGTGATTCTGCTGTTGTAGCAAAAATTCCTAATGGGATTAAAATTAAAATTAAATATTTCATATTTCCTCCTTTAATGATTTTTACAGTTCTTCATTGAAGCTGTAAATTATATTCCCTTAGACTTTATTAACATAATTTTATTTAAAGTTCAAAAAACTATTTTTTTATTTTAGATTGTACTTCTATCATCTTTATAAAGATTTGCTCCTTGAAATCATCTGAATTCAAGGACTTAAATGCCATTTTGAAATCTGTTTTTTTATATTTTGATATATATATTTTTTTTATGAATGTGCTTAGAATGTCTTTGTCTTTTAGGTTTTCAAATCCTTTAATTGCTTGTTCTTTATCTCCATTTGCTATTTTAGGAATGTGATATAAAAATACAAATTCAAAGAAAATCTTTTCTTGTGTATTTGTTATTTTATGATAATACTTTAAACTTTCTTCTAAATCATCTTTAAAAAGAATGATATTATTTTCTTCTTTTCTTAAAAAGATACTATCATTTATATACCAATATAATAACTTAGAATATTTAGGGTCAACAAGGGTTATTATTTTATAATCCTGAATATTTTTATCTAATTCTTCTTTATATTTAGGGGATGAAATCTCTAAGCCTTTTCTTGAGTTTTTGTAAGCTTTATTTAGAGCATAGAGTTTTTTTTCTTTATTCTTTGTCATAAAAGATAGGTAAAAGTAGTATTCAGATAAAAAGATTCTATTTTTTAATTCGTTTTTGGAGAATTTTATGTTATTTTCTATTGCATTTAAATATTTTTTTAAGGTATTAAAGTTTTTTTTATTTCTCCATATCAACAAGCCTCTTTCAATATTTTTTAATGAGTTTATTTCTTCTTGTGTAATTACCTTTTTTTCATTTAGGATAAATTCTTTGTCTTTTCTACATGAAGATATTAATATTAGAATAATAATAATATATATAATTTTTTTGAAAAAAAACATTTATTTCTTTACCTTTTCATTTGTTTCTCTTAATCTTTTAGATAAGGTTTGTATAAATACAAGATATATCTTTCTTGCAATTTTATCATCTTTTTCCAAAAGTTTATTAAACTCTATTTTAGGTATTTTAAATGCAAGAACATCTCCTCTTGAAATAACTGTTGCTGATGTTTGAGAGTTATCTACTAAACTCATTTCTCCAACATGAACTCCAGAAGGTAGTGTTACAATATGTTTTGGAACTTCACCTCTTTCATCTATTATATCAATTTGTCCATCTCTAATAATAAAAAGACCTTCTCCTTCTGTATCTTGGGTTATTATTCTATCTCCTTGCTCAAAATGAAGTGTTTCTGTTATATTATATAAGGATTTTAATTCATTTAGAGAGAGTTCACTAAATAAAGGAAGAGATGATAAGTAATTAAAACCTTCCATAACAGATACAAATGATTTATTCTCTTGTTTATCTGTTGTTTCTATTTCTATATCAATGTCTATTTCATCTTTGTTATTTTCTTCAATGATTTTATTTATTAATATTTGAGCTTTTCTATGATTTTTATTTAGAATATCAATTTTTTGTAATAAATCCATTGCTTTTTTATGAAGATTTAATTTTAGGTATATTTCACCTGCTTCAAATAAATTATTTAAATTTTCCATCATTTCAGCTGCTTTAGGCAAATTACCTGTTTTTTGATATATTTTTACAGCCTTTGAATAATCTTTAATTTTTTCAAACATTTCAGCTGCTTTTTCATCATTTTTAACTTTTAGATAAGTTTCAGCTGCCATGTAATAGTCATCTCCTTTCTCATATAACATTGCTGCTTTTTTATAAGCATCTATTTGTTCACATACAATTGCTGCCTTATTCCAATCTCTTGAACGATAAAACATATTTGCAAGAACTTTTAAATGTGGCTTACTCCCAGAAAGTTTATTAATTAATAGAAATCCAATATCATCTTGAGAGTGAGAATATGTTTCACATGCTTTTTCGATATCTTTATTTTTTAAATAATAAATTATATAATCAATATATTTTCCTTTACTAACAAATTTTTTATCCAGAATTTGTTTATTATTAATTTCTTCTGTTTTTTTATCAAATCTTGAGGTTACAATTTCAGCACCTTGTAAAACTTCACCCTCCTCAACTGTATCATCTAAGTCAAGTGTTAATTTTTTAACTTGTGTTTTTGTTTTTTTGGTTGTTGTTAGTTTTCTAGGCTTAATTGTAACCATCTTTCCTGTAATAGGATCAAAAAAAGTAGACATGTACTCTCCAAAATAATTTATAAATTAATAACAAGTTATTATAGTTTAGTCAAGAAATTACATTTTTTTAATGTTTTTTAAAGATAGTTTGAAAATACATATTGTAATATGTATAATAATTTAAATTGAAGAGGTGGAGGATTGTTATGAAATATGAAGTATATATTCCAGGAATAGCAGAAGATGATTTTGATATAACCCTTAAAATAAAAGCTAAATCATGGATTGACGCTTTAAAAATTGGTTTAAATCGCTTAGGTGAAGATGCTAAAGTTATTAAAAATCTTATGATAGACATTATGGATGATGAATCTATTCATGTAACTGAAACTCTTAATAACAGAGTTTTTAGAATTAAAGAGATTATTGAGCCTGTGGTTGAGGCAAAGCCTGTGGTTGAGGCAAAGCCTGTAATTGAAGCAAAACCCGTAGAGACTCAAAGCGTTGAGTCTATACAGGAAAAACCAGTAGTTGAAGCAAGGCCAGTAATTGAGGCAAAGCCTGTGATTGAGGCAAAGCCTGTGATTGAGGCAAAGCCTGTGATTGAGGCAAAGCCTGTGGTTGAGGCAAAACCCGTAGAGACTCAAAGCGTTGAGTCTATACAGGAAAAACCAGTAGTTGAGGCAAAGCCTGTGGTTGAGGCAAAGCCCGTGGAGACTCAAAGCGTTGAGTCTATACAGGAAAAACCAGTAGTTGAAGCAAGGCCAGTAATTGAGGCAAAGCCTGTGATTGAAGCAAAACCAGTAGAGAAATCACTTAAAAGTAGGTTTTCAGAGCATTTTGATGTTGAAGATGAAATTAAAGTAAAAACTGATACAACTCAGAAGATAAAACTTGGCCGAGAAATTGTTCAGAAAAAAATAGATGTTGAAGATATTCTATCTGATTTATATTTTGATATTGCTGATATTGATAAAGAAAATAATATTCTTAATGCAATGGAAATTGTAATGGATTTAACAATGAAGTATATGGATAGTGAGTCTGGTTCTGTATATTTAGTTGATTTGAATAAAAATGATATTATTTTTGCTGCAATAAGAGGGCCTAAAGCAGAAGAATTAAAAAAACTTAATTTAAGAATACCAATGGGAATGGGTATTGTTGGTTTTTGTGTAGAAGAAAATGTTTCTATTGCTATTTCTGAAGTGAATAGAGACCCTCGTTTTTACAGAGTGATATCACAAAAACTTGGTTATCCAACTTATAGTATTCTTTCTATTCCTATATATAAAAGGGGGAGAGTATATGGTGCAATTCAATTAATAAACAAAAAAAGCAGCAATAAGTTTACATCAGAAGAAATTGCTGTAATTGATTATATCGCAAATCATGCAGCAGAGTATCTTGAAAGAAAATACAATAAATTTTAATTATAAAGAGCTTTGTTCTAATTGCGGATTACCAAATATTATATGTATTTGTAGTAAAATAGAACGAATTTCATTAAAAAATAAAGTTTCTGTTATTATTCCTTATATAGAAAGGCATAAATCTAGTAATACAGGGGGATTGGTTAAAGCTACCTTAAATAATAGTGAAGTATTTATAAGAGGAGAGAAAAATAAATTATTTACTCCAGAAGATGTTTTATTAAATGAATATCAAAATTTAATACTTTATACAGGAGGTAAGGAGCTTACCTACGACTATATACAGTCTTTTAATAAACCTGTAAATCTTATTGTTCCAGATGGAACATGGACTACTGCACCAAGAATTGTAATGAGGGAACCAAGGTTTTACAGTATTCCAAAAGTAAGTCTTTTGAATCCTCCTAAATCACAGTATAAATTAAGAAAACATCCAAATCCATTTTATATATCAACGTTTGAAGCAATTGCTTACTCTCTGGCTATTATAGAAAATGATTCTAATATAAGTGATAAATTGATGAAGTCATTTTTAATGAAAATAGATGCCCTTTTATGGTTAGCCGGAAAGCTTCCGGTTAAAGATGTAAGAGGAGGGGTTTCTGAAAAGGCAATTAAGTGGAAAAATGGTGATTAAAGTAATTAAAAATAAAAAAACTTGACTTATACTCTATTTTTTTAGTATTGTATAACCAGTTTTAATAATTTCTTTAAGAATCCTGAATGTTAATTAAGGAGTTCAGGTTCATAAGAAATTTTCATTTACTTAATAGGAGGAAAAAATGAAAAAACTAACTTTACTATTAGTTGCAGCAGCAGCAATGGTATTCTCAACAGCATTTGCTAAAACTTCACATGCAGTAGGTGCCAAAAAAATGAAATTAACAGCTTCTGCTGGTTGGACAATGTACAGCCCTAAAGAGGGAGATAGTGCTCAAGTTTTTGATATAATGGGTAAAGGAGCTAGTTTTGGTCTTGGAATGACAATGGCTGGACCTGGTGGAAATGCTTTTACATTTTTGGATAGTCAGGTTTCAGGTTTAAGTTTTGCTTATGGTATCAATGATGAAATGCATGTTGCATTATCACTACCTATTTTTAATATGACTACTGGAGCTGAGCCAAATTTAAAGTCATTATTTGGTACTGCTCAATTAGGTTTTGTATTTTCAAAAGCAATGGGAAGTATGGATTTAACAGTTAATCCTTATCTTAATTCTCCATTTGCAGAAATGTATTTTGATGATAGAACTGAAAATGGTAACTTTGACCAACCTTTAGGATTTGGTCTTAATCTTGCTATTGATAGCCCTGAAGCAAGTAAAATTATCTGGGGATTCTGGATGAATTTTTCTATGTCTTTAGAAAAAACTAAGACTAAGACTATGGGTGAAGGTGCGTTTAAAGTAGATGTAAAATATGGAAAAGGCATGTTTGTAAACTTTGTTGGTATTGCTGGTTATAAAATTAACCCTTTAATGGCTGCTAAACTTCATATTTATTATGATGCTCCAAATCTTCAAGCTGAAGGTGAGGGTGCTCCTGGTTTTGGCGAAGGTAACCTATCATTCAAAGGTGTTTTTGATATGGCTTTAGCTCCAAATATGGGAATTAGTGCTGGATTATGGTACAGAATGGGACTAGGTGATAACAATATGTTAAAAGATACAACTAATCTTGGATTATCTGTTGGATATAACATGACTTTCTAGTCAAAAATTTATATTTGAAAAAAGGCTCACTTATGTGGGCCTTTTTTTTTCATTTTTTTTCATTAATAAATTATTCAGCTCATCATAATAATAAAAGGTGATGTTAGATTCTAACATCGGTACTACCGTAGCACTGCTACGATACCCTTTTAGATATTATTTAATATTATGCTGAATACTTTATGAAGTATTTAATATGAAATCCTAGTTGTTTACTTACTCCTATAGGAATACTAAATGGCTGATTTGTTGAATATTTTGTGTATTTTGTGTATTTTTATTATATCTTTTAAAAACAATTTGTAACCTCTAAAAAATACTATATAAAAAATTGAACTAATGTATTTAAAACAATAGTATAAGTTATGTTTATTTTCATTAAGGAGGAAAAATGAAAAAACTTACACTTCTATTCATTGTTGTTGTAGCAATGGTATTTTCAACAGTATTTGCTCAGGATGCTAAAATTAAAAAAGCTGGTAAGGCTATTGGTGCAGGAAAAATGAAAGCTAGTGTTTCTGCTGGTTTTAAAATGGTAATGCCAAAAGAAGGTGATAGTAAAACTATTATTGATTTTGCACAATTAGGTGCTTATAGTTTTTTAAGTCCTCAAGCGGCTGGTTTACATTTTGGGTATGGAATAAATAACGAAATGCATGTTGCAATCAGTATGCCCGTTTATACAATGGCTTCTCTTGGAGAGAAAAGCATGAATACAACATTTGGAATGCCAAGATTAGCATTTGTATATGCTAAAAATATGGGTGCAATTGATATTACTGCTGCTCCATATATTGCATTACCATTTATGGAAATGTATAAAGAAGGTGATGCAAACTTTGAACAACCTCTTGCTTTTGGTTTAAACTTTGCAATTGATAGTTCAATGCCTGGTAAAATATTTTGGGGTTTTTGGATGAATTTATATTATTCATTAGAAAAAACAGAAGAAATTGCAGGAATTGAAGTTCCAACTTTTCCAAAAGTATTACTTTTGAACTTAACAGGTTTAATTGGTTATAAAGTTGCTCCAGGAATGGCTGTTAAATTTCAATTATATTATGATACTCCTAATTTACAAAATGATGCAGATAAAGCACCTGGTTTTGGTGATGGTGATTTAAAAATGAAGCTTGTTTATGGAATGAAGCTAAATAAAACTTCAGGTATTCATGCAGGTGCATTATTTGGAATGGGTATTTCTGATAAGAGTAAATTAAATGATAAAACTTTAATGGGCTTAATTCTTGATTATTGGATTAAATTTTAATTTAATAGTACAGATATTAAATCTTAATTTAATAGTACAGATATTAAATCTTAATTTAATAGTACAGATATTAAATCTTAATTTAATAGTACAGATATTAAATCTTAATTTAATAGTACAGGGAATAATACTTCTTCCTCTTGTTTGATTCTATCTTTTAATATATTAATAATATCTTTTGTTTCTTCAAAGAAAATATCTTTGTTGCTTGTTGTAATTTCTGTTGTTTTCCATTTTTTATAATAATCTGTTACAAGAGAGTTTATCAAGTCCATACTAGTTATATATATTTTTGTAAGTGAATTTAATTTTGGATTATTTTTAAAATCATTATATAAAAAATTATTTTCTCTTTTTAAATGTGCTCCAAGATTTTCTATGAAAACCTCTAATAATATATCAACATTATAACAATCACATATTTCATTGGAAAAAATTTTTTCTATAGAAGATATTGTTTTTTTTAAAACATTATGTTCTTCAATTGAATGAGTAATTTCTTTTTTTATTATTTGTATGTTTTTATTGTATTCATCTTTTTTATCCTCTGTTAAAAGAATTCCTGAAAATCCTTCATCAAAAGAATAAACAGTAGAGTCATCTATAATTGCTGTATCCATGTATATATCATAATTGTATATAGATAGTTCTTCATAAGTGAAAAACTTACCATCTAAATTTTTTACAGAATCTCCTATAACTCTTTCTTTAAATTTTACAGCAGGAGTTAATTGATATGTTAAGCCATTTGTTAGCTTTAGTTTTAAGTCTTTTCCCAGAACTCCTTTTTCACTTCTTTCTAGGTTTTCTAAAAGGTCATTTTTTATGAAAATTTTATTTATTTTCTTTTTTATCATAAATTTACCTACAATCCTTAATAAATATGATTATAATCTATTTGATTATATAATGCAATTATATAATTTTATTTTAAATATTAGAAATTTAGATATCTGTGATAGCTAAATTTAAGGCGTAAAATATTTTATTTATTAAAATAGTTGAAGCCTATCAAAATATGAAAGTTACTGCTTTAAAGATAGTATGATTTGTAATAATTGATCTGTTGTTTTTATAATTTTGGAATTAGCCTCAAAAGAGCGTTGAAATTCAATGACTTTTATCATTTCTTCATCAATACTTACTCCACTAATTGATTCTCTAAAATTATTCAGTTGTTCCTCTTTAGATGTTTCAACTTCTATATAGCTGTCATTTTCTTTTTTGTCATTTCCTATCTGGTATACTAAACCTCTAAAATATTGATTGAAAGTTTGGCTGTTACCATTCATTGTTAATGAGTTTTGTAAGTTGATTAGCTCTAAAGCAGTTTCATTGTTCCCTTCAATAACATTTCCGTTTAAATCCAGTTGTGATGAAGCTGCAATTCCGTCTGGATTATCAAGAACTGCAATCGATAAGTCAATATCTCTTGCTGCAAAAGCAGGAGAAACTAAAGTTGCAAAAAAATTATTTCCAGTTGTTGAATTTAAATCATAACCCGTTTGATGAATGGTGTTTACTTGGTTTGTAAAATCAAAAGCCAGTTGATTTAAGTCGGATTTATAACCTTCAAGTGTTGTGTCTCTCACATAAATAATTCCACCAAGTTCTCCACTATCAATAAGATTTGTCATATCAGTTTCCTGACCATTTGGTCTGACATGATGAATTTCCATTAATCCATTTGTAGCTATATGTCCTTTTAATAAATTGAAATCAGAACCTGTTACAAGAGGAACTCCACTTGTTGTTAAAATATTTGTAAATCCCTTTTCGTCAGTAAATACATTTACTCCAATTAATTCAGATATTCTTTTAACAGAGTAGTCTAGTTGGTCTCTCATATCATTTGCATTTGATGGTAATACTTCAGAGCCATGAATTTTTTTATTTAGATTTGCAATATTTTCTGTAAGCTGGTTTATTTCGTCAATTTTTCCTTTTATGTCAATATTCAGACCCTTTTGTAAGTCAAAAATATGATTGTAATCTTTATGAAACATTGTTGTTAACTGTTCTGATTTTTCCAGTAAATCCATTCTTAGGGTTGTATCTGATGGATTATTTGATAGTTCTCGCCAAGAGTTAAAAAATTTATCCATAGATTTTGAAACTGAATTACCATTGTTTTCATTAAAATACATTTCAATATCTCTTAGTACTGATGATTGTGATGAAAATTCACCTAATATTGATTTCTGACTCACTATTTGCCTCTCTAATAAAGGGTCTAGTGCTCTTGTTACTGATTCTAGTTCAACACCTTGGCCTAATTGTCCATTTCTGATTATTTCAGGTCTATTGGTTTTAAAAGAGTTTCTTTGACGGGTAAATTTATCATTATTTGCATTTGAAATATTATGTCCTGCAGTATGTATTCCTGTTTGAGATGCAAATAAACCACTTCTTCCTATTCCAAGTATATCGATTAGTCTGGGCATAATTTCTCCATAAAAACATAAATTCTTATTAACAATGTTTTTTCCATATATGTAATATTATTTAAAATAGAAAATTTAAAATAAGGAAAAGAAAATGCTATAATTTCTTACTGGAGGTTTTATGAAAATATTAATATTTATAATCTTTTTATCATATTTATCTGTTTTTGCTAAAAAACTTGATATTGAGCTATTTGGTAATATGAGTAAAATTAAGATAGCTATTAATAATAATACTAAAATCGAAGTCAGTGAAAATTATTTTAAAAGATATATTGATTTACATGTAGAAAATGCACCTAAAAATTTTAAATCACAATTGCTTGCTTATAACGATAATATTATTGATGAAATAAAAATATTAAAAGAAAGTAAAAAAATACTTGAATTTAGAATTTTTATTTCTAAAATTAATTTTTTTTATGATTATAGAATTGAAAATAATTACTTTTCAATGCCAATTGGCCTAGGTTTAAAGATTGTTCCTTTAAAAACAAGCCATAATTTAATATTTGTCCCATATTTTTTTGATATCATTCTTCAAATGCAAAATATTGAAAATCTTTCACTTTCTCAGATATATTCAACTCATGAGGTTGCTCAAGGTTATAATGATATTATAAAACTATATAGCAAAAATAATTATAAAATGGCCAAAGAAAAGTTGAAAATATTTATGAAAAAGAATGTTGATGAAAAATCATTGACAATATTAAAGTATTTAGATGCTGAACTTGATTTTAGATTAAGAAAAGAAAATATAAAAAATTGTACAAACTCAATAATCAAGTTTAAGACTTTAATAGAAGAACACCCTGATAATTTATATAATGATAGAGCGGTTGTATTTATGTATCTTTGTTCAAAAGAAAATCAAGCGTTAAGTGATACTAGGGAAATGGTTAAAAAAGTTGTTAATGAATATACAAATTCACCATATTATTATAGATTTTTGTATGAAGATGCATTAAATGATTATAATAACGGGAATCATAAAGATTTTAAATATAAACTAAAAACAATAATTAAAAGAAGTAGTGATAATGAATTAAAAATTTATGCTTTATATAAACTTTATGGATTTAATCTAAAAGCACATTATGTTGCAGAAGCTTATGAGTTAATAAAACAACATTCTGTTGAATATTCAAAATATACATCATATTCTATAAGTCCTTATTTTTTAATAGCTTATGGTGATAGTATCTTTTTTAGTAGGGATTTTGCTAAAGCAAGAAAAATATATGAAAAGGTTATTAAATTAACTCCAAATAAGTCACTTGTAAAATATGCAAAAGTTAGGATTTCGGATACTTATCTATATCAATATGATTATGATAAAGTTGAAAAATATTTTCAAAAAAACAATAAATTCTTTCATGGAGAAGATATTGGAAGTCAGTTAGCAAAAATAAGGCTTGATGAATATGAAGGAAGCTTTTATGATGATGATAAATTAACACAGAAATTTAATATTATGCAACAATATTTAAAGAATTCAACATTAAGAGAAGAATTAATATTCAGGGAAGCTCAAATTTATTTTTATAAGGAAGATTATTTGGTTGCATACCTGAAAATAAAAAAATTAATTAGTGAATATCCTAAAACAACTTTGATGATAACAGCTAAAGAGATGATTGATAGAATAATTTATGCTGCATATTTTACAAATTATAAAAATAAAAAATATACCGTAATATACCAACTTTATTCTGATGATTCTGAAATTATAAAATTACATCCAGAATACTATAATTTAGCTTATATGATAATTAATAGTTTAAATAATTTGGAGCAATATAAAAAATTAACTGAATTAATAAATTATATATTAACCAAAAAGCTACCATTAATTTATGAAGAATTCTTTTTATATAAACTTGCTGATGCTTACTTAAATGAAGATAAATTTTATAAAGCTATACATGTTTTAACATATATTAAAATTAAGGATAAATATTTTAAAAATGATTATAGAAATTTTAAATTTCTTGGAGATTATTATTGGAAAAGAAAAAAATATAAAAAAGCAATTACAAACTACAATAAGGCCATTAAAAAAAATGAAATGCCTAAAAAGAATAAATTTAAAGTAAATAATAAGTTGGCAAATTTCTTTTTTAACAAAAGAGCATATAGCCCTGCATTAAAATATTATATTAAGGCTGATAAAATTAAGAATGATAAAGAAATTTTATTAAAAATTGGTGAAATTTACTTTTATATGAAGGAATATGATAAATCTATTATAATTTTAAATAGATTTTTAAATAAATATCCTAAAAATAAAGAGAATGCTCATATTTATTATAAAATAGGGGTTTCATGGATTAAGAATGGTAATTATGATAAAGGAATATTTATTATGGAAAATTACATTAAAAAACATAGCGGTAAAAAGAATACGGAACCTAAAATAAAACCTAGTAAAAACTCTGATATAAAGACTGATAAAAAGTCTCTTGATGCAAAGCCACCTCTTAGTGATAATGATTTCTGGGTTAGTCAAATAAAAAATGTAATAGAACATGAAAAATATAAGTATAAACTAAAAAAGATAAATGAAATAAAAATTGACAGGAGGGGTTTATGACTTTAAATAATAAATTATTTGATAACTTAATTAATACTGTTGGAAAATCTCTTGATTTAAGAGTGAAAAGAGAAAATATTATCTCTTCAAATATCTCCAATATTGATACTCCAGGTTATACTCCAATGGATATTTCATTTGATGAACAGTTAAAATCTCTAATAGATAAAGATAAAAATGAAAATAGAGATGTGAATATAACTTCTACAGATAAAATGCACATTACAGATGAGTTAGATATTGATGATATAAACGGAGAGTTATTTTTTGACCCGCATGCAAGCCCTAATAATGATAGAAATACTGTAGATTTAGACCAGGAAATGTCAAAATTGTCAATAAATTCAATTTTATATAATGCACAGGTAACTGTTTTGAATAAAAAGTTAGCCTTATTGAAATATGCAGCTACTGATGGTGGCAAATAGGAGGTTTTATGAATCTTTTTACAGCTTTTAGAGTATCACATGATGGTTTAAGCTCTCAGAGAACAAGGCTTAATACTGTTGCAAGTAATTTAGCAAATATTAATACCACAAGAACAAAAGATGGAGGACCTTATAAAAAGAAAATGCCCGTTTTTGAGGCTAATAAACTAGAAGAAATATTTCCTGAAGGTGAAGATACTGAAATGGGATTTAATGAAAGTATGTTTGATACTGACTTAAATGACATAGATGAAAATAATTCTATTTCTTCTGTTAAAATAAATTCTATAGAAGAAGATAAAAGGCCTCCAAGAATGGTTTATGAGCCTGGTCATCCTGATGCAAATAAAGATGGTTATGTGGCTTATCCAAATATAGACCCTGTAATGGAGATGGTTGATTTGATTTCAACAACAAGGTCTTATGAAGCAAATGTTTCTGTTGTGGATTCAATTAAAAAGATGGCGACTCAGGCAATTTCAATTGCAAGGTCTTAGAAACTCTTAAAAACTCTTAGATTTTTAATGCCAGCTCTGTTCCTTCTTTTATTGCTCGTTTAGCATCAAGTTTGGCTGATTTTTTTGCTCCGCCTATTGAGTGAACGGTGATATTTTCTATTTTTGATAATTCTTCAGAAAATGGATTATAGCTTTCCTGACCTGAACATATTAAAAGAGTATCTATTTCTAATTCTCTATTTTCTTTATTTACTGTTATATACAATTTATTATTTTCTATTTTATTGTAAGAAACACCGGCAATCATTTCAACACCCTTTTTCTGTAAAAAAGCTCTGTCAATCCAGCCTGTTGTTTTTCCTAAATCAGAGCCTACTTTTCCTGCTCGTCTTCGCATTAAATATATTTTTTTATTTGAAGGTTTAAATTTTGGAGTTGTCAAAGCACCTCTGTTTTTATATTCCAAGTCTACACCCCAATTTTTATAAAAATTTTCTTTATTAAATTCTTGTTCTTCACTAACGATAAATATAGAGGAGTCAAAACCTATTCCACTCGCTCCAATTACTGCAATTTTTTCTCCAACCGTTTTTTCATTTTTTAATAATTCATCATAGTAAATTACATTTGTAGTTTCCATGCCTTCAATTTCTATTTTTCTTGGAATTACACCACTTGAAATTATAACAGAGCTTATATTTTTTTCTTTGATTATATTTTTTATATCTTTTATTTGTAACTCAGTATTTAAATGAATTTCTATATTTAATCTTTTCACCTCGTCATTATAGTAAGAAATCAAGCGTTTAAACTCAGATTTACCGGGAATTACTCCTGCTAAATGCAATAAGCCCCCTAATTTATCTGTTTTTTCATAAATGCTTACTTTATGACCTTTATTAGTTGCTGTTACTGCAAAGCTAAGACCTGCTGCTCCTGCTCCTATTACTATTATGTTTTTTCTTTCATTTTCAGGAAGTAATGAATAATCATATTTAATTTCTCTTCCTGCTCTTGGATTTACTAAACATGAGCTTACTTTTCCTGCAAAAACATGATCTAAGCAGGCCTGATTACATGCAATACATGGGCTGATTGTTTCTTTTAGTTCATTTTTAGCTTTTAATAAGAAATATGGGTCTGCTAAAAATGGTCTTGCCATACTAACCATATCTGCATCATCATTTTTAAGTATATTTTCTGCAATTTCAGGTGTATTTATTCTATTTGTTGTAATAATAGGGATATTTATATGTTTTTTGATGTTTTTAGTAAAAACAGTAAATGCACCATTTGGAACACTCATTGCTATAGTTGGTACTCTTGCTTCATGCCAGCCAACTCCACTATTTATTATTGTTGCTCCTGCATCTTCTATTGCTTTTGCAAGTTCTATTACTTCTTTAAGAGTTGAGCCGTTATCAACTAAGTCAACAACTGAAAGCCTGTATACAATAATAAAATCTTTTCCCAGTTTTTCTCTTATTGAACTAACTATTTTAATAGCAAGTTTAATTCTGTTTTTAAATTCACCACCCCATTCATCTGTTCTTTTATTAGTTTTAAGAGCAATAAACTGATTGATTAAATAACCTTCACTTCCCATTACTTCAACACCGTCATAACCTGCTTTTTTAGCAAGTAAGGCTGCATTTGTAAAATCATCAATTGTAGATAATATTTCTTCATGAGTTAATTCTCTGGGTTTAAACATTGGGTTAATGGGTGCCTGAATAGCAGATGCAGATACAATATCAGGGTGGAATCCATAACGGCCAGTATGAAGTAATTGCATTGCAATTTTACCATTATTTTCATGAACAGCATCTGTTATTAATTTATGTTTATCAACTTCGTTTTCTGTCATTACAGAGCCGTTAAATTGAACCATACCTGCTTTATTAGGTGAAATTCCACCTGTAATAATTAAGGAAACACCTCCTTTAGCTCTTTCAGCATAAAACACCGCCATTTTTTCAAATCCACCCTTTTTTTCTTCAAGCCCAAGGTGCATTGAGCCCATAATTACTCTGTTTTTTAATGTAGTAAAGCCTAAGTTGAGCGGTTTAAATAAATATTTATAATTCATAATTGACTCCCAAAAAATTAATGAATGACCATTCATTTTTTGAATATAGCATACTAGAAGTATAAATTCTAGTTTTTTGAGTTCTGGTAGATTTTAAAAATATCTTTTTCTTGAATAATCTAAAATATAGGCTATAATAAACGATAGTTATGCTATAATAAAAGGGGATTATAGTAGTTTTCCTTTATTATCGCAATTATAGGAGTAATGATGACCAAAATAAAAAATATACCTTACGGAGCAAGTGATTTTGAATCAATTCAGCTAAAAAATGATTACTATGTTGATAAAACACATTATATCCCTACTCTTGAATTAACAAGGTTTCAGTTTTTAATTCGCCCCCGCCGTTTTGGTAAATCCTTATTTTTATCAACTTTACATAGCTATTATGATATTAAAAATATTACTCGTTTTGAAGAGCTTTTTCAAAATACTTATATTTTAAAAAACCCAACAGAAGAAAAAACATCTTATATGGTGCTTACTTTTAATTTTTCGGCTGTAAACCCAAATATTGACGAAGTTGAAAATTCTTTTAATACTTATTGTAATATCAGAATAGATGATTTTATTAAAAAATATAATGAATTTATTGATAAAGATATTATAGAAAAGGTAACAAAATTAAATAAACCAAGTGAAAAATTAAAACAATTATCATCAGGTTTAAAGAATAATAAAGTAAAAATGTATATAATGATAGATGAATATGATAATTTTGCAAATACGATAATTGCTAGATATGGTCAGATTAATTACGAAAAGCTAACTCATAGTGAGGGCTTTTTCAGGTATTTTTTTAATGTTTTAAAAGACATGACATCAGATAGTGGCTCTATTTTATCAAGATTGTTTATTACAGGAGTTTCTCCTATTACTCTTGATGATGTAACAAGTGGATTCAATATTGCCCGAAATATTACAATTAACAATAATATGAATGAAATTTTAGGATTTACTCAAAAAGATGTGGAAGAAATTGTTGATTATTACTCAAAAATGGGAGTTTTTACTCAAAAACGGGAAAAAACACTTAAAATCATGAAAAGCTGGTATAATGGCTATAAGTTTTCTACAAAATCAAAAAACACTGTTTATAATAGTGACATGGTTTTATATTACATGATGGAAAGCTATGATAATGAAGATGGCCCTGATAGTTTACTAGATGAAAACATTAGAATAGGCTATAAAAAACTAGAGCATTTTTTAACAATTAACAAAAAACTAAACGGCAACTTTAATGTTTTAGAAACAATAATTAC
>Ga0256827_10000111_pt1 | contig 43060 bp, 34 predicted proteins | sample CV84metaG_FD_185977 | JGI IMG/M metagenome (GOLD analysis project Ga0256827, IMG submission 185977) | Hydrothermal vent microbial communities from East Pacific Rise, Pacific Ocean - CV84 | ecosystem: Environmental > Aquatic > Marine > Hydrothermal vents | place: Pacific Ocean: East Pacific Rise... | reverse complement strand
CAATCTAAAATATCATCATCTTTTTTAGTAGGCCATTCATTAAATAATAAATCATATAAATGATTTAAATTTCAAATTAATTTTAAAGTTTTTTTAGTCATTAGTTATTAATTAATATATAAATATTAAAAATTATAATATTACTAAAAGTGGGACTATCAACTAAAAATTATATACTAATAATCTTTGATTTAAACATAGTTATTAAAAATTATATTAATTAGTATATAACTACTATTTTAACAAGTTAGAACTTAATATATTTAATAATTTAAAACATATTAATCTAATCAAAATTTATTAATTTTGTTATATATGTTTTTATTCATTTGACTTGAAAAACTTGAATAAACTATTGTGGAATTAATAGACTTATGTCATAAGTAATTTTTTAATTCAAAAATACTTAATCATAATTCTAATAGGTGTACAGCAATAGAATGTTTTAACATATGAAAATGAAAATTTAATATTTTAGATTCTTTTTTATATTTAGAAACTAAATATTCAATAGAAGGTTTAGTAATTTCTTTTCAAGTTTTAGTAGTAAAGAGTAAATCAATATCATTTTTAATTTTATATTCTCTTATATATCTATTTAATAATAATCTTCTTGTTTTATCTAATGTTATAGTAGAATTATTACTTCATTTTAATCTTCTAATATAAAGTTCTCAAGAATCTTTATTATAGTTTTCAAACTTAATAAGAGAAATTTCAGAGATTCTTAATCAACAATAGTAGGATATATTAAAAATACATAAATCTCTTAACCAAAACTTATTTAACTTTTTAGTATTCTCTATTGAACTAAAAAGTTTTTTAATTTGTTTTTTTGTAAGATATTTAATTTCATTTTTATTTCTTTTCATATATAATATTAATTAATAGTAATAATATTAATTTTATATAAAAGTTATGTTTTACTTTATATATTAGAATATATATTCTAATACTGAATTTTATTATATCAACTAAATAAATATGAACAAAGAAATATTTATGTCTAAAAATTTATTATTAGATGAGGCATGTATTAATATTATTAATAAAAGAATGGTATCTATATTTAGAAGTACTAAAAGGTTTAATTTTCAAGATAGTGTAGATAGTTATTTTTTTAGAAAATGAAAAGAAATTGAATATGTTTTTTTATTTGATAAAAATAGAAAGAATGATGTTGATGATTTAATAAAAGCAGAAAAAAATGAAGATAGAATTTTAGAGTTAGAGTTATTAAAAAAATGATTATGATATAAATTAGAAGATATTGAAAAATATTCTGAAAAATATACAAATAGCATGTTAATTGAAAAAATTACTTATTCCTATGAATGAAAAAGTTTTTGATTGTATGAAAAAATAAAAATTGAAAATATAGATAATAATTTAATTAAAATAATTAAAACTTCTATTGATAATGTTAAATCAAATAATAATATGAAATCTTCTATAGAAGATGAGTTTAAAAAATATCATGATGTATTAGAAAAATTTGATTTATTAAAATTTTATAAGATATCTAAGAAAAAAGATACTATTAGTATTAAAAAATGAAGTGTTAAACAAATATTAGAAATTATAAAAGAATCAAAAGACAATTATAATCAATTAAAAGATTTTCTATTTATAAAAGATTTAGTTAAAGGACAAATTAATAAAAAATATAAAGAAGAAAAGGAAGAATATATTTTCTTTTTAAAAGTTAATTCAAAATATATAGATTATAATAAAGAAATTTATAATTCTAAATTAAAAAAATTAAAAAATAATGATAATATAGATGTACAAAAATTAATTTATTGAGTTTTTATATCTTGAAGAATACATGTTAGTCCTAAGAATAATAAACATGAGTGATTTTTTACTATTTCAAATTCTGTATATAAGGCATTACTTAACTCTATTCTAAAAGATGAAGATATGATTAATAATTTAGAATTAGAATATGATTGATTTGATGTTAATATTAGTATAGATAAATTAAAAACAATATTATTAGAATCTATTGAAAAGAAAAGTTATGATAAAATTATAAAGAAAATTACAGATAGATTAAATAGGTACACTAATTTAAATAAAAAAGCTATTGAAACAAAAAACAATTAGATTAAATTAAAAACATAAAAATATAAAATTTAAATTGTATATTACTTTTTAATTTTTTATATATGCAAACATTTTCTTATTATTCTAGAAATTTATTAATTGAACAAATACAAAAGGCAGTTTTTACAAACATAATGAAAACTATTAATTGATATTATTATATTTATTTTAAATTATCATTTGAAAATAGATTATTAGTACAAATAAATTCAAAAAATTTATATACTGAATGTTATATTAAATATGAAGATAGAAATAGCAAAGATATTATGATTTTTAAATGAATTCTCAAAAATATAATTCATATTAACAATTTATCAAATATAGTAGATAGAAAAATTGAAATATTAAATTCAAAAAATAATATTTTAATAAATTATAATAATTTTGATTTTTGAGATTACAATGATGATTTTGATTTAATTGAATAATTGAAAAAACATTGTAATTCTTATGAGTAATACATAGTTAAATAAAAAAATAATCTATTAATAAAGAAAACCTAGATTAACTCTAGGTTTTTTATTGTTTGGTAACTATGTAATATTAGTATATTACATAGTTAATACTAAAAAAAATAAAGAAAAATAATTAATTTAATAAATTAATTATTTTTTTTCTTTTATTTTCATCATATCAATTAATTATTTCAACAATTTTTTCTTTTATATTAATTTTTCTACTAAAATCCTCACCAAAACCAATAAAATCAATATTTTTATTAATTCTATTAATTATTTCACTAATTCATTTTAATTTATTAACCCAATCTCAATAAAATAAATTATAATTATTTTTTTTAATTCAATAAGTAATTTCTACTTTTGAAAAATCCTTATTTTTACTTTGATTCCGATATATCTTAATAAGAAAATTACTATTCCTATGACTTATAACTTTTACAAAATCTACAAAATAATAAAAATTATAATCAATTAATTTATCTTCTTCAATAATATTAATTCTATTTCAATTATTTTCAAAATTATTTTTTTTATATTTATCTCTACTAATATATTTTTCATTTTCATTTAATATAATATTAAAAATATTATTAAATTTACTTTTATTCTCACAATATTTAAAACTTTTTCTATTTAAAAATTTTATAATCTTATTAATATCACATCTTTTAATATAATTATAAACTTCAATTTTTCTAATACTACCCTCTACAATTTTAATCTTATCAATTTTCCAATTTAATAAATTATTTAATTTATTATTAAATGTCAATCCCTCTTTTTTAATCATATACTTTTACAAGTAAAAAAATAAAATACTTACTCAATTTTAAATTGAGTATATGAATTATTCTTAAAAGAATTAATTCATATTATAATTTTATCTTTTTGTTATATTTTCATTTATATCTATGTATTACTAATTTTTATCTTTAAATATTTTTTTATTTTCCTTTAAAATAGATATTAATAAAGATTATTAGACTTTTTTTATAAAAAATCCACTAAATTTAATATTTTTGTATATATTAATAGATGTCTTTAAATTTTTTTAACTAAATTTAAAAAAAATTAAAACAAATAAAACCTTTACTCAATTTTTAAAAGAGTAAGAGTTTTATTAAAACATACAAAAAAACATATAATTTTTTTATATGTTTTTATTTTACTTTTTAATTTTTAGTAATGTAAAAAGAAATTTATTAAAAAATCTTATTAATAAGTTTTGATTATAACTTAATAAGTTTTTTTAAATATTTATTGTTTGGTTATATATAAAATATTTAAAAAATTAGAATAATCAAATTTTTATTTTTTTAGAAACGAATTATGCATTTAACTTTAAGAGAGAATGATGGAGTAGAACATATTAATAAGTTTAGTCGTATCAATAGGGATACTAATACTATAGATAATAATATTATTGATATTAATACTAGTTTTGGAGATTATTTATCTAATAGAAGAATATCTTGTGTTAGTTATTATTATTGAACTTTTTCTTTTAAAGAAAAGGTTAGAGATAAAGAATATATCACTTTTAATGGTATAAAAAACTTTATTCCAATTAGATGAGTCTTTCAATATAAATTAGATAAATGACCTTGGCTTAAATTCAGTTCAAAATATTTAGACGATTATATGAATGATTGAAAAATTAAACTTTTAAAATGAGATAATTATCAGTTATATAAAGATATTAATGATAATTATGAATTTAATATTAGAGAGTTATTATTTAATAATGTATGAAGTTCAAAATTTAAGTGTAGTTATATGTTATTTTGATATGTAGAATGAAAATTAATATATATATCATTTCCAATTAAAGTATATATTATGTTAAAAAAAGATATAGAAGAATGTATGAAATATAATTTTTCATTAGATATTAGTTGAGATATATTAAAAGATAGTAATAGTATTAACATAAATAGAGGTAAAAATTATATAAAATTTTGATATAAAAATTCTATATCTAATGAAAAAATATTTGAATATATAGATAGATATAATAAAAAAGTTGATAATTGAGAAGTAATATATGGTGAAGATATTTATTGAAATACAATTGATGAAAAGTGATATATAGTAAAGAGTTATTATGATAAAATAAGGGAAGATAATATAATAAGAAAAGATAATACAGTAAAAGAATATAATACAATCAATTAATACATAAATTGTATTATACAACTTAAAGAAATAATTAATTATTTCTTTTTTAACTAAAAATATTTATTAATTTAAGAAAATGTTAAAAAATAATTGAATTTCAGTTTCATTTTCAAATGAAACTACACATAGGTTAAATATTAATCTATTTATTGTAACATCTTGATTACAAAAAAGTATAAGGAGGTGTAATATTAATGATAGTATGATGTATTGAAGAGAATTAATAGAAGCTGGACAGTTAAATTATATATGGAAAAGAATTTTTATATATATGGTAGAAGATATATGAATGTGAAATTTATATATATGAGAAATTATATTAAAATTATATGAATGATTTCAAAAAGATAAAAATATAAATCATTTTGAAGAAAAATGGATTTATAAGGCAATATATCTTTTATGTATCTCTAATAAAAATAGAGAAAATGATAATATGATTAGTTTAATAAATAAATTTGATTGGTGAATTAAAAAAGATAAAGAATTTATAAAAAAATATTGTATTGAGAGTATTTATAATAGTAAATCTAAGAAGAAACAAAAGGAAGTTTTAAATATGTTAGATGAAGATTTTAAAAATTATATAAATGTTGATTTATATAATATATATAAAAATATTTTGATAAAATGTTGGGATTTAAATTGAAAAGATTGAATAAACTTATTTTTTATTAATTTTTATTTAATTAAAAAATATAACATTTGATTTAATTATTATAAAAATTGAAGAAATGAATGGTATGATAGTATTATAGATACTATCAACAATTTTAAATTTACTTTTGGTAATATAGAACAGTTTAAAATTAAAGATTATATTTTTGATAAACATACAACTAAAGGAAAAAAATTATGAAGAGGTTTTAAATTCTTTTTTGAAGTATGAGCTTTTTTAGAAAATGAAGTAGAAATTAATTGAAATATTTATAAAAAAGAAGTTTTTAAACTAATAAAAAATTGAGTAATTAAAGATTAGAATTTTTAAGATAACTAAAGTATAAAAGTTTTAGTTATCTTATATTTATATTAATAACTAAACAAAAAGTGAAGAATACAATTTTTAAAAATGAAGAAATTTATAATGATTTTAGTAGAATACTGTGAAATACTAAATTTTGATTGAAAAAATATTGATTTAAAAGAGTGGAATTTGAAAAAAAATTATTAACAATATGAAAAATTCAACGTAAAACTGCTTTAAAACTATTAAAAGTATATAATGATTATTATAATTTAGATTTAAAATTAAATAATGTTTTTAAAACTAATAAATTATTGAATAAAAAAGAAAAATTAGAAGTGAATTTTACTTTTGTGAATGATTGAAACAGTGGTTTATTCAATGTAGTAGATAATATATTATCTTTAATTGGAGATATATTAGTTATATTTTCAATTAAAGACATTCCTAATGATAATAAAAATGAATTAAAATATAATGAAGAATTCCCCTGAATAAGATGACTTTTTCTTTTTACCATAGTAATTATTTTTATTTATTCATTTTATATGTATAATAATTTTATATAATAATTATCAAATCTAATTAATATAATTTTGTATTAAACATTTCTCTAGTTCATAGAGGTTGATACTGATTAATTTAGTATTATTATATTATTTTATATATATAAAATAATAATATGTTTGAACAAATTAATGAAAAGATTAAAAGAGTAGCTATATATTGTAGGGTTTCCACTGATGAACAAGTAGTCAATTGAACCTCATTAAATTTTCAAAAAGAACAACTATTAAGGTATGTAGAATTTAATAAAAATAAATATAGAATAAATAAAGAAAATCATATTTATATAGATTGATGATTTTCATGATGAAGTAATGATAGGCCAGGTTTAAATAGAATGATGTTAGATGCTCGTAGATGAGAATTTGATATAATATTAGTTTATAAACTAGATAGATTTTTTAGAAAAACTTTATTTTTATTACAATATATAGAAGAATTACAAATAAATGATGTAGATTTTAAATCTACAACTCAAGATTTTGATACATCAACTCCATATTGAAAAATGATGATTTGATTTTTGTGAATTATTGCTGAATTAGAAAGAGATACTATAAGAGAAAGAAGTGTTACTTGAAAATTAGCCAAATCTAGAGATAAATATGCAGTTTGATGATGAACTGTTAAATATTGATATAAAAAAATTCAACTTCCTTGAGGTAAGAAATTAAAAATTGTTGAAGAGGAAGCTAAGGTAATTAGAAGAATTTTTAAAATGTATACTGAATGAGAAAAAAGTATTAATAAAATTTCAGATATATTATCTAATGAAAAAGTTTTAACAAGATATGATAAAGATTTTAAAAATAAGAAAAAAAATAAGAAAAAAGTAGAATGATTTTGGCATGAATCAACTGTTAGATGAATATTAAAAGAAGAAATGTATATATGAAATAATTATTATTGAAAAACATATAGAGAGTTAGATAAAAAAACTTGAAAAACTATAACAAAATATAGAGAAAAAACAGACCCCTTACTTATAAATATAGGTTCTCCTATAATATTAAAAGACAAAAAAGTTTTTTATAAAGCACAAGAACTTTTATCAATAAACAAGAGAAAATTAAATAATAAAATTCCTCATTTACTTACTGAATATATTAATTGTTGAAAATGTTGAAGAGGATTTAGATGATATAAAACTCGGAAATGAACTATTAGTTATAGATGTTGATGAAAAACAGCTTGAAAAGTACCAAAAGAACTTAGATGTGATAATTCAGAAATATCAGAATTAATATTAATTGATATATTATGGAAAAAAATTAGACCATTATTATCTAATTCAGATAAATTTTTAGAGGAATATTATGATAAAACTAATAAAAGTTTAAATCCAAGTATTAAATATGAAAATGAATTGATAGATGTTTGAGATGAAATTCATAATTTAACTAAATGATTAAGTAATGCATATGAAAAATTATATATAGAAACAATAGATTTTAAGAAAGTTATTAAAGAAAAACTAGTACAAGATTTAGAAAATAGACTTGAAATTTTTAATGATAGAAGAGATAAATTAATGGTTAAGTTAGAAAAATTGAATAAAACTGAAAAAAATAAAAGTAATATAAAAAGAGTTATATCAAAATTTAAATATAATTTAAATAATAAAATAACTTATAAAGAAAAAGTAGAAATTATTAAAGAATTCTTAGATAAGATTATTATTGTAGGTAATTGAAGAATAGATATTTCATTAAAATTTTTTACTTGAAATGACAATGAAAATTGATATAATGATGATGAATGATGATAACTCTGTAATAAAATTTGAAAAAAAAATAAAACTCAATGATGAGTTATTGCTTTGAACAAAGGAGAAACCAAGGAGGTAATAAGTTTTAACGCCCCAGTTGGCTTATCCATTTTTGAATTTTTACTAAAATTCAACATTTTTAATGAATTATATAAAGAGTTTTCTGAATAAGAGAGCTCTTTTTTTGAATAATATCTTTTAAAGAATGTTTTTAGATTAATTTTATATCTTAAATATATTTTTTTGTTACTGAATTTTTAACTATTTTATTATATTTAGCCTATTTTTTTTAAATTTAGTTCATTCAAAAGAGAATAAAAGCTTTGACAAAAAGTAAAAATTCTTATACTAAGGTTATATTAAATATTTCCTTTGTTAAAAATTATGTTTAGATTAGAAACAAAAATTATTGGTAAAATGAAACTTTTAGAGAATCTCTCTTAGAGTCTTGTTTTATGTATTTAAAAAATATTTAACAAACAAAACTTTCTAGAGAAATCTAGAAAGTTTTTTTTAATAAAAAAATAGTATATTTATAATTAGTTTATGTTTATGAAAAATATAGTAAAAATTTCAAATAATAATGGTGGCTCAAACTTTTTAAGATTTTCTCTTAATAGTCTCTTTTAGTATTTAAAAAATATTAGAAAAAACTTATTAGAGAAATTCTAATAAGTTTTTTTATTTCCCAAAAAATAACTATGAAAATCTATAATATTAAATTTTTAAATCAAATAGAAAGTCCTTTTAATAAAATGATTATTTTAGCTGTGCATTGATTTTTGGAAAAATATTAAAAAAAATACAAAAACTTTATTTAAATAATTATAATATTATGAACACTACAGAATTCTTACAAAACCAATGAAAATGAGTTTTTTCAGATTTAGAAAATAGAATTATATATAAAAAACAATCTGATAATCAAATTATAAAAATAGATACTGAGATTATTGAAGATATTAAGAATATAACTTCTGATATTTTAAAACAAAGAACAGATCATTTATTAAAATTAATAGAAAATGATTTGGAAGAAAATCCAAATGCTTTTGAAATTTTAGATTTAGATCAAGATAAAGCTAAAAAGAAATTTTCAAGAACAGAATTTTCAAATATTTATCCAGTAGAAGTATACTATGAATGAAAAACTTGGCCTTCAAATGAACATGCATATATGTATAAAAAATTTAATTTCAAAGAATTAAGAGAATATTTTTCTAATAATTTAGATGAATTTAATTCTATAAAAGATGAGCTATACTCTAGATTTTTAAAGTCAAAATGGTTTACTGAAATAGATTATGATGATATTTTTACTATAGATAATATAGAAAAACTTTATTCTGATGAAAGAATTACTTGATATTTCTTAAAAGTATTAAGTAAGAAATTTGAAGAATTAGATTTAAGAATCCCAGAGTGGGAATCAATAAAATTATAAATTCTTGTTTGATTAAATATAGAAAAATATGATCAAACTTATTTTAGAAATAAATTAAATGAAACAAAAACAATGAAAATGGTAGAATGAAATGACTGGTGAGATGTATTCTGGGGAGTTGATACAAATATGAGAGAATGATTGAACTATCTATGAAGAACACTAGAGCTTATAAGAGATAATGAAATCTAGCAAAAATAAATCTGACACAAAAAAGTCAGATTTCTTTTTTGACAAAAACTAAAAAAGATTATAAATATATAACATCAAAATAAATAGAAAAAGGATAAATGATGCCAAAAAAAAATTGTAAAGGGGATGTATCCCTTAAAACAGGTTGTGGAAAATGTGAAAAATGATTAAACTGAGAAGGCTTTGCTTATGCAAGGCTTTTTTCTTTTTTATTTAATAAGTTTTTTTCTTCATCTTCTGATAAATACCTCCACTTTCCACTTTCAATATCAAGATTTAAACTTCCAATAGTGACTCTTGTTAAGCTTTGTACTTTTAGTGGAGTTCCGAATTTGGGGTCTTTCATTGCTCCAAATAATCTACGAATATGTCTGTTTTTTCATTCATTAATTTGAATTCTTAATTTTGTTTTTGCTCAACCATTTCCTATTTTTTCTACAAATAAAGCTTTAAGTAAACCAATAGAAGTTTCAATTCATTTTAAAGCATTGTTTATATGTTCATCTGTTACATGACCTCTAACCCATATTTCATATACTTTAATGCATCATCCTGGTTTTGTTAAAAAATTACCTATTTTACCATCTCTGGTGAATAATAAAAGTCATTTAGATTCCAAATCAAGTCTTCAAATAGGCATCCAACCGTCACTAAAAACCCAATCTGGTAAAAGATCATAAACAGTTTTTCTTTTAAGTTCATCAGAACGTGTTACTATGTAACCTTTTGGTTTATTTAGTACTAATAAGTTTTTTGAATTAATTACTGTATTCATAGTATATTTTTTATATTATTTTTTAATAAAAAATTGATTTTATATATTTTATTATTCTATTATATAAAAAAAATGCAAATAATTTTACTATATAGCTCTAATTTATTACAGTTATATAATTTTAAAAAAATAGAGTAGTGTATAGTCAAGTTTTTAATTTTGTTTTTTTGTATATTTTGTGTTATTATAAGTAATAATTATTGGAACTATTTTTGTATCTATGAAGTTTTAAATAACTTTTTATGATTTATTGGAGATAGTATAAATATAAAAAAAATGAAGAAACAAATTTTTGAAATTCTGGTTGATAAAGAAAATATAAAATGACCTTGAGTTTTTGAGCATATTTTGATTGTACTACATAATGTCTTTGAAGATTTTTCTAAAAGGAATAAAGAAATAGAATCTAATTTTTCTTTAGAAATAACTAAAGTTGCAGGTAGAATTAGATTTTTTATTGTGTCTCCAGAAAAATATATAAATTTTTTAAAAAATCAAATATATGCACATTTTAATAATATAGAAATAATAGAAGTAGGAGACTATTTAGAAAAGATTCCTGATTCAAAAATACTTGTAGGAGAGGTGGAAACATGAAAGCATTTTCTTTATCCAATTAAAAATTTTACAGAAATTCAAGAAGAATGATCAAAAGATATGGTTGATCCATATTCATCAATTACTTCATCTTTAAACAAAGCTGGAAAGTATTCTCTTAATACTTTTCAAATAAATTTCTCACCTATTACTAATAAAGCTTGGAAAAAAGATATATGAAAAAAAGCTGAAATTATTGCATGAAAATATCCTAATTTTATTAAAAAAGTTTTTTTAGAAGATGAAAAATATATTTATAGATTTCTTATAAAAATAATATTTATTTGGCCTATAAAAATTATTTGATTTATTTTTTCTCTTATTATTCCAAAATGAGAAAGTTCAGATTCAAATTCTGATAATGATGAAGAAGAAAAAGTTAAAGAAGAAAGACAAATATTGGAAGAGTCATGAGTTAAAGATGCTATTAAAATTCCAAAAAACTTCTTGGATAAAATTAAAAAATTAGGATTTGTCTCTAGTATTAATATTATATCTGCTTCAGATGATAGGATTGATTCGAAATCTACAATAAAAGAAATTTTTTCTACATTTTGAATATTTACTTGACCAGGTCAAAATAAATTTGTATTAAAAAATATATCTAATGATTTAGATGTTATTTCAAAAGTAAAAAATAGAGCAATATGAAAAAAAGGTTTTATTTTAAATACTAGTGAACTTTCATGATTAGTTCATTTGCCAACAAGTTATGTGAAAACTCCTGGTATAAACTGGGTAAGTGCCAGAGCTTTTGAACCACCTTCAAATCTTCCAATTGTTGATCCAGATCTTACAGATGATATAATTCCTGAGACTGATTTAACTCCACTTTGAAAAACCAATTTCAGATGAACTAATATGAGTTTTTGAATGTGACCAAATGATAGAAGAAGACATACTTATATTATTTGAAAAACATGAATGGGGAAATCTGTTCTTCTAGAAAATATGATTATTGATGATATTAAAAAGTGAAGATGAGTTGCTGTTATTGATCCACATGGAGATTTGGCTGAAGCTGTTATTGGGCATATTCCAAAATCTAGAACAAATTCTGTTATTATTTTTGATCCTTCTGATACTGATTGGCCAATAGCATTTAATATGCTTGATTGAGTTGCTCCTGAACTTAGACCATTGGTTGCATCTTGATTAGTTGGTATTTTTAAAAAAATATTTGGTGATTCTTGGGGGCCAAGGCTTGAGCATATTCTTAGAAATACAATTTTAGCACTTTTAGAATATCCAAATTCTACATTTATTTCTATACCACTTATGCTTACTTCAGATGTATTTAGAAATAAAGTAGTGAATAAAATAACTGATCCAATTGTTAAAAAATTTTGGACTTGAGAATTTGCAAAAATGGAACCAAAACAAAAGGTAGAGGCAGCTGGTCCAATATTGAATAAAGTAGGTCAATTTTTATCAAGTACAATTCTTAGAAATGTATTAGGTCAAACTAAAAATAGTTTTAATATTAGGTGGGCTATGGATAATAAAAAAATTGTTATTGTGAATTTAAGTAAATGAAAGATTTGAGAAGATGCTTCAGCTCTTCTTTGATCAATGATGGTAACAAAATTTCAAATGGATGCTATGAGTAGGGCAGATATTATAGAAGAAAATAGGGAAGATTTTTATTTATATGTTGATGAATTTCAAAATTTTGCAACAGATTCATTTGCAACAATTTTGAGTGAAGCTAGAAAATATAAACTTAATCTAGTAATGGCAAATCAATATATTGATCAAATGCAAGAATCTGTAAGATGAGCTGTTTTTGGTAATGTTTGATCTATTGTGTCATTTCAAGTATGATATCATGATTCAACAATATTAAAAGAAGTATTATGATCTGAAATATCAGAATGAGACCTTACAAATTTAGCAAAATATACAATTTATTTGAAGCAACTTATAGATTGAATGCCAAGTCCCGTTTTTTCAGCATGAACATTTCCACCATATGCAAAGAATCCAGAGGCTTTTCAGGCTAGGTATAATAAAATTCTTAGTGTTAGTCGTGAAAAGTATTCAAAACCAAGAAAATCAGTTGAGTCTAGAATTGCAAAAACACTAGAAGATATTGATAAATCAGAAAAACAATGGGAAAAGAAAAAAGCTGATTTTGAAGAGAAGAAAAAGGCTGATAAGCAAAAGAAACATCAAGAAATGATGGAAAAACAAAGAATTGAAAGAGAAAAAGAACAAAAAAAATAGATTTTTTGAAAATCTATTTTTTTTTGCTTTTAAGGATGTTATGTATATAATAATTTTTAATTATTTATTATATAAATTTAAATTTTTTGAAAATTATAAAAAGCTGATTTTACAAGCTCTCAGAAATTGTTTGAGAAAATATAACTATTGAGAAAGATTTGATAGTTACTTTTTTTGATGATAGTAATAAAAATTGTTTTATTGAAATTTGAGAAAATTCAAAAGTTGAAATGTATTGAATTTTAGAAAATAGTAATAATTTTAAGCTAAAAGTTAATCAAAATAAATTAAATTCAAATCTTAAAATACATTATTTGATTTTAGCAAACAATAATATAATTAATTGAACTAAGAATAATGTAAAAATAGAATCAATTCTAAATGCTGATTTTGTAAAATCAAATTTAAAAATTCTTTCTATTGTTTGAGATGATTGAGTGGTTAATTTAGATTGAATTATAAAAATAGAAGAGGGGATAAAAAAAGTAGATTGAAACTTAGATGAAGAAAATATATTTCTTTGAAATACTGGTGTTGTAAATTGAATTCCAACTTTACTTGTTAGAAGTGATGATGTTAAAGCTAGTCATGCATGTAAAATAGAAAAAATAAGTGATGAAAAATTATTTTATTTGAGAGCTAAATGAATTTGAAAAGAAAATGCTTTACAAATGATGGTTGTAGCAAAAATTGAGAATTTATTTTCTTGTTTAAATATGTATAGTCCTAAAATTTATGATAAACTTATAGGCAATATTTTAAATAAAATATAATAGAATTTTTGAAAAATCTATTAATTACAATAAATTATTATTAATAACTTTTTTATGTACGGAGAAACTATACAATATTATTTTAAAAATCCATTTAATAAATTTGAGATGGATGATTTTAGTGTAGAGCATTATGAAGATAATGATACATGTTGAGATTCTTTAACTATCTATCTTAAGATAAAAGATTCTAAAATAGAAAATTGGTCATTTACATGAGATACTGCTATTATAACAACAGCTTTAGCTTCACTTTTATGAGAAATAAGTATTTGAGAAAAATTAGAAACAATTTTGACTTGGGATTATAATTTTATGGAAGAACAACTTTGAGATAAAGTTAGTGATAGAAGAAAAAAAGCAGCAGTGCTTGCTTTACTTACTACGAGAAATGCAATTCATAAATATTTAAATGATGAAATAGAAGATAGTTTTGATGATTTAATTTAAAAAAACTTATAGATTTAAAATAATCTATAAGTTTTTTTTTAAAATTCCCAGCTTCAATTCATAGCAGAACTTTGAGAGTAATTAACAACTGTAGACTCAAAGAAATTTCATTTTTCTCAGTTGTTATCTTGAAGTCTGTCAAGATGTTTATATGGGTTTGTTGTTATATGTTTATATAATGGGGAAATCCCTAACATATTTAATCTTTCATTTGCAAGCCATTTTGTATAATTTTCTATATTTTCATGTCACATTCAAATTATAGATTTTCATAATATATGTTTAGACCATTTTATTTCTTGATCTACAGCTATAGACATCATATTTATAATCATTTCCTCATTATATATATCAGGGAATTCTACTTTTATTTCTTTTAATATATTTGCAAAAATTGTAACATGTGTTAGTTCATCTCTTCTTATATAACTAATCATTCTATCAGTTGCTGACATTTTTCATTGATCGGCTAAAGTATCAAAAAAAGCAAAACCATTATAAAAATAAATACTTTCAAGTAAAAAGTTTCAAATTACTCATTTAAAAAAACTTTTATCTGTAGGATTATCTAAAAAATCTTGATATATTCATCATATGAATTCATTTCTTTCAAGTAAATGTTTATCAGATCTCCAGAAATAATAAATTTCATCTCTATCTTTAGAATCAACAACTGTTTCCAGTATAGTAGCATATGATTGTGAATGAATTGCTTCTTGATATGCTTGAATTGATAATATAAGATTTACTTCAGGAGCAGTTATATAATCATTAAAATTTGGAAGATTTACTGTTTGTATTGAATCTAAAAATATTAAAAATGAAAGTATTCATTTATATGCTCTTTTTTCATCATCAGTTAATACATCTTTTATTTGAATTGCATCTTCTCAAAGTCATGATACTTTTTCTGGAACCCAAAAATTACCAATCATAACTTGATAAAGAGATTTTGCCCAAGAATATTTTGTAGAATTTAACTGAAATAATCAAGTACTATTTCATTTTATAATAGTTCTATTTTGAACATTATCATCTCATTTTGGATTAAAGATAAGGTTAGATTTCATTTTTTCAGACATAATTTTAGTTTACATTAAAATATAAATATTTAATGTAAAAATTATATAAATTTTTAGTAAAAACTCAAATTTTAATGCTTTTTATTAATTGAAAATCAAATTGTAAATTTTGCTCAAGTAACTTTTTTATAATTGTATTTTTCATTTTTTATTTTAGATATTTGTCTTTTTAAAATATTTTCTACTTTTATTGTAGATCAAGAATATGCTAATAATTCAGGTGTATTTGCTATACCTAATCATGTTCAATCTCAGTCTGTTACTCATTTTTTAAAAATATCATTTAGTTCTATTATTTTTTCTCAATCAATAATAACTCATGTTCAATTATCTTCAATAGATAATAATAGTTTTCATTTTTTTTCATTTAATTTTATATTTATATTAGTAGCATTTCAATGTTTTACAGAATTTTTTAAAATATTTTGAATCAGTATATTTATATATCACTCAACTATTTTGAAATTAATATTTCAAATATTTGCATCAAATTTAATATTAATATTTGTTTTTCAAATTTTTACATAGTTATTTAAAAACTCTTCAGTAATATCATTTAAAAACTTTTCAAGATTTTTTAAACTTATATTTTTAATTATTGCTTTTCAATTCCTTAAAAGACAATATTCTAAAAAATATTCAATTTTTTTATAATATTTTTCTTCATTATTATTAAATTCTAATTTTAAATCTTTAGGTATATTATTTTTAAAAATATCTTTATTATCAATAGTTTTAGCTTTTTTAGTTTTTTTAGTTTTTTTAGTTTTTTTGGAATTACTAATTATTTCTGAATATTCTAAATTTTGTCTTAAATTATCAATACTAATTATTATTCCTATAGGTTCCCCAAAATCATGTATTACATATTCATTAAAATTTTCTTGTAAGTAAGATCTTATGAAATATAAATTTTTTTCTAGTATCGATAATCATTTAAAGTTTGTTTCTAATTTAGAATAATTATATTCAATTATTGGGTGTTTATTAGATTGATTATTTTCTTTATTTTCTATATCTTTTATATCAGATAATCCTAATAATGTATTATTAGATGCTAAATTTAATAGAGCTTCATCTTTTATTATTGCTTCATTTTTTATTTTTCATGATTTTATAGAATCTAAAAAATTTTCTAATAATTCATTTGTTGAAATATTTTTAGTTTTTATTAGATTTTGTATTTCTCAACTTAATATTTTTTTAATTTCATCTAACTTTTTTTGTAATATTCTTATATTTTTAGTTTTTATTTCTATTTCCTTAATTCTTTTCTTTCTTTTAATTGTTTGTTCTATTTGTTCTTTTGTATAGAGACTAAAAATTTGAATGTCTTTTAAATTTTTTTTAGGAATTATGGGGGTAATAATATTTTTAGAATTGGTGACTATTGCTAATGAATCATTTTCTAATGTTTGAAATTTAATACTCATTTTATTTATTTTTAAAGAAATATTTAAATTTTAATTACTAAATATTTATTTAATAAATATTTAAATATATTTTATAATATCATATGTTTTATTTTATTGCAAAAAAAATTAAATAAAGTTAATTTTTTTGTTTATTTGTTAGGAGATAAAGTTGTACAAATTTATTATTAAAAAAAAATATTTTTAACATTATTTGAATTTACTATTTGATAAAGAATTCTTACTGAATATAATTAGGCTTATAAATAACTTATGTATTTTTGAAAAAAGTCTATAAATAGATTAAAAGTATGTATAATATTTTTGAACAAGTGATTTTAAGGATAATATTTAGTTTAATTATTTATAAAAATGAATTTTGATAAGATTATAACATCTATTGATATATGAAGTAGTAAAATTAGGACTGTAGTTTGAAGTTTTTTAAAAGAAGAAGATGATAATTTTGTAGTACTTTGAGTATGAGAATCTAATTCGACATCTATTAGAAAATGAAATATTCTTGATATGGAATCATTTAAGAATGATTTGGATAAATCTTTGTTGGAAGCTGAAAAAATGGCTTGAGAACAAATTAGTTGAGCATATGTTTCATTTAATTCATCTTCATATGAAGTAATTGTTAATAAATGAATAACAGCTGTACATTGAGAAGATATTACAAAAGATGATGTAGATAGAGTATTAGATATGGCTAAAAATTGAGTTGATATGCCAAATAAAGAAATAATAAAAGTTGTACCAGAGTATTTTACAGTTGATTTAGAACAATGAGTTAAGAATCCTATTTGAATGTCTGCAAGAAAAATTGAAGTTATAGCACACATATTCGTAATAAATAAAAATGTTTTAAGTAATATAAAAAAAGCTGTAATGGATGTTTGAATTGATATAATTGATATTTATCCAAATTTATTGACTTCTCCTGAATCAGTATTAACAAAAAGACAAAAAGAGTTGTGAGTTGTTTTGGTTGATATAGGTGCAACAATAACAGGTATATCTGTTTATGAAGAATGAGTTCTGATACATTCTGCTATTGTTCCTTTTGGTTGAGATAATGTAACAAATGATATAGCACTTTGAGCAAGGGTATCAATCGATATAGCAGAAAAACTTAAAAAGGAATATTCAAAACTTACTTCTTCATGAATAGCTGTATCAAATAAAAAAATGGATTTATCTAAAGTTTCTGAAAAAGAAGAAGGAGAGATAGATTTAGAATATTTGAGTCAAATAGCTACTGCAAGATATGAAGAAATACTTGAATTTGTTAATAATGAATTAAAAGCAATTTGAAAAGATTCAATGTTGCCGGAATGAGTTATTTTGATTTGATGATGAGCTAAAGAAAAATGACTTATAGAATTATCAAAGGATATACTTAAATTACCAAGTTTTGTATGAGTCCCATCTATAAATGATGAATTGGTTGAAAAATCTATATCAGATCCAGCTTATAGCTCAATTATATGAAATATGATTTTGGCAAATAAATATGGAGAGAATCATTATAAAATTGGCTTTAATTTTGCATGAATAATAGATTCTATAAAGAGGCTTTTAAAAAAAGTAATGTATAAATAAAAAATATTTTAAATTTAAAAAATAATTATAAAACTATGGTAAAAAGAGAAGATAGATTAAGAAATCTATTATCAGGTAATACTGATAAAATTACAACTTGAGTTGAAGAAGTAAGTCTTTCAGGAAATATTTCTCCTGTTGCAAAAATAAAAGTTATTTGAGTTGGTTGAGGTTGAAGTAATGCTGTTAATAGAATGATTGAAGCTTGACTTGAAGGAGTAGAATTTATTGCTATGAATACAGATTCACAAGCTTTATATACTAGTCTAGCACCAACTAAAATAAATATTGGTAAGATGGTAACATGAGGTTTAGGAGCTTGATCTGATCCTGAAATAGGTAAAAAAGCTGCTGAAGAATCTAGTGAAGATATAAAATCTGCATTAGAGGGGGCTGATATGGTATTTATAACTTGTGGTCTATGATGAGGAACTTGAACTTGAGCTGCTCCTGTTATTGCTGAATTTGCAAAAGAGCTTTGAGCTTTGACTGTTTGAGTTGTTACAAAACCTTTTTCTTTTGAAGGACAAAATAGAATGTGAAAATCAATTGATTGATATGATGCATTAAAAGAAAAAGTAGATACTTTAATAACTATTCCTAATGATAAAATTTTATCAATTATTGATAAAAAAACTCCACTTTTAGAAGCTTTTGGAATTGTTGATGAAGTTCTAAATCAATGAGTACAAGGTATTTCAGATTTAATTACTCAACCTTGATTAATTAATGTTGATTTTGCTGATGTAAGATCAGTAATGAGAAATGCTGGTTCAGCACTTATGTGAATTGGTTATGGTTCTGGTGAAAATAGAGCTATGGAAGCAGCTAGAGCTGCAATAGATTCACCATTATTAGAATTATCTATTGCTTGAGCAAAATGATTACTTTTCAATATAACAGGTTGAACAGATTTATCTATGTTTGAAGTTGATGAAGCAGCTAAAGTTATAACTGAATCAATTGATTCAGATGCTAATATTATTTTTGGTTCTACTATTAGAGAAGATTATGAATGAGAAATAAAAATTACAGTTGTTGCAACTGGTTTTGATGAAACTACAAATAAGAAATTTTGAGAAGAAAAAACAACTCCTGCTGTAAATCCGTTTGGTAGAAAAACAGTATCAGATTCTAGAGTTGTTCCTGCTCAATCAAAAAATACAGAAGATGATTTAGATGTTCCTTCTTTTTTAAGAAAAAAGAAACTATAAAAAATATATAATGATATTTTATAAAAAACTTAGAAATTTAAAAATTTCTAAGTTTTTTATAAATCATCAATTAAATTTTCAAGATCTTTGATATTTTGTTGTTCTTTTGCCCGTTCTCCAGATTTTTTAGCTTTATCTAATTTTTCTTGAGCAATTCTTCTTTTATCTTCAAGATCTTTAATATATTTCCTTACTTGAGATTTAGTCATTATTATTTTTCTTGTAGGTGGGCTATATTCAGACATAATTATTAGTATATTATTAATTATTAAATTAAAATAGATTACATTATGAAGTTTAGAAAAAAATATTTTATATTTTTTTTCTTTCTTTTAATGCATTTATAATTGTTAAATTATCAGCATATTCTATATATCATGAAGATAATCCTCTTGATAATCTTGTTATTGTAGTTTTGTATTTTAATTTTCTTTTTTCTATTGATTCTATTATATAATTTGCAGTAGCTTCTCATTCTATATTAGGATTTGTAGCAAGTATTATTTCTATGTTATCATTTGAATTATTTATTCTTGTGAATAATTCTTCAAAATTTAAATCTCATACAAACACTCAATTAATAGGTGAAATTGCTCATCATAAAATATGATAAACTCATAAAAATCCTCCTGACTCCTCTAATGTAATCATATCTAAATATTCTTCAACTATAGCAATTTGATTATGATTTCTGTTTATATTTGAACAAATATTACATTTTTCTTTTCATAAATCTGTTAGTATATTACAAATATGACAGTTTGAGACTTTATTTTTTATATTTACTAAGTTTTGGCTTAAATTATCTATATAATTTTTATTAGAATTTAATAAGAAAAATGCTAACTTTGTAGCAGATTTTTCTCATATTCACGGTAAGTACGATATAGAGTTTATTAATCTTTTTAATGCTTCTGGCATTTATTTTATTTATTTTTAAATATTAATTATATTTTATAAAAAAAAATAAATTTGTAAATAAAAAAACGATTACTTATAATTTTACTTATAAGAATTATAAGTAAAGGTTGTAATAGTTTTTTTATTGCTTTTAACTTTCTAAGCTATTTTTGATAACTTCTTCTATTTCAGAAGCTAATTCTGGATTTTCTTGTAAGAAGATTTTAGACTTTTCTCTTCATTGTCCTAGTTTTGTTTCTAGGTAAGAATAGAAAGCTCAAGATTTTTTAATAACTCAAGTATTTGCTCATATATCAAGTATTTCTCAGACTTTTGATATTCATTGATTGTACATTATATCAAAGTCTGCTTCTCTGAAAGGAGGAGCTACTTTGTTTTTTATAACTTTTACTTTTGTAAGGTTTCATTTAATTTCTTTTTCCATTCAAACTCAATTTTCTATTTTAGCTTTTCTTCTTATATCTAATCTTTGAGAAGCATAAAATTTAAGAGCATTACCTCAAGTTGTAGTTTCAGGAGAACCAAACATAACACCTATTTTCATTCTTATTTGATTAATAAAAATAACTGTTGTTCCACTTCTTGAGATTGCTCAAGTTATTTTTCTAAGTGCCTGACTCATAAGTCTTGCTTGAAGTCACATGTGAGAATCACCCATATCTCATTCTATCTCAGCTTTTGGAGTAAGTGCAGCAACGGAATCAACTACTATTAAATCAACAGCTCATGATCTAACAAGTGAATCAACTATTTCTAATGCTTGTTCACCATAATCAGGTTGAGATATAATTAAATTATCAGTATCTACACCTATTTTTTTTGCATAAGTTGGATCAAGTGCATGTTCTGCATCTATAAAAGCTGCAACTCAACCTGATTTTTGCATTTCAGCAATTGCATGTAAAGTAAGAGTTGTTTTACCAGAAGATTCTGGTCCATATATTTCCACTATTCTTCATTTGGCATATCATCCACCAAGTGCCATATCAAGTGATAGAGAACCTGAACTAAATGTTTCAATATCTAATGAACCATCTTTATCTCAAAGTCTCATAATAGAACCTTTTCAAAATTGTTTTTCAATCATTGCTAATGCATCATTTAATGCTGCTGTTTTATCCATATGTATGTAATTATGTAAGTAAATATGTATATTATGTTTTGGATATACACGAGTAGTATATTTTTTATATATACTTTGTCAAAACTTTTTTAATGATTACTAATTATTAGTTATTTTATTTTAAATTTTGATTTTATTCCTTCATTAGTTCAAACTGCTATATTATTTCATTTACATTCTGTACAGACAAAATCAAAAGATTGTACTTTTTCTTTTGATGTTTCTACTATTTTAAGACAGTCTTTACAATAGAATGTTATTTCTCATCTATCCATATTAAAATCTTCTCTTTTTTCACCTAGTTCTTCTATATTTACTAAATCTCAAAAATTAGACATATTGTTTTTTTATTAAAATAAACTCATTACATTTTCATTTTTTTGTTGTATTTTTATGATATCTCTTTTATAAGATTCGATAAAACATTCTAAAGTTGCTTCAACATCTACCATAGCATCATGGGCTCAAATAAAATATTTTTCAAATAATTTTTTATATAATTCTCATAACTTTGGCCTTTTGTAACCTGGGGAGGTAGATATTTTTTTTGGTAATTTACAAAAATTTATTGTTTCTTTCATTGTACATATTACTTGTTTTGGTTTATATCTAAAAGTACTGTTTAATCTTTGTAATTCAAGTAATATCATACTTTCATCATATTCAATATTATGTCCTATAATAACATCAGCATCATTTATATAAGATAAAAATTCATCAATGACATCTTCAATATATGGTGCATTTTTTACATCAATATCATATATATGGTGAATTTCACTTGAACCAAATGGTATAGGTATTTTGGGATTTACTAGAATATCAACCTTTTTTTGTTCTTTGAATTCTCAATTTTCATCAATCTCACCAAATATCCCTGCAAATTGTATTATATGTGGTTGTTTATCTAAATTGTTTTCTTTTTTATTTATAAAACCGGTAGTTTCTGTATCAAATACAAATATTTTTATATTAGGGTTACTTGTTTGGAGACTCATTATTTTATTGTTTTAATTTTTATTAAAATAAATTTTATTGTTTTTAATCTCTTTGTAAAGATTTACTATTTTTTTCTATTGACAAAAAAAATATGTTATTTGTCTTTTTTTGATATTTTTATAAATGAAAAGGTAAATTAATTTTGATATTTTAATAATAATCTTTTATTATTGGATTTATTTTATATTTTATATAAAATGTAAAATAAATAATTTAACTTTATAAATTTAAAAAATATGATTGGTACTCTATTGAAATTGATGTTTTCTAAATGATTATCTATAAAAAGATGGAATAATTTTCCTAGAGTTGAAGATATAACTCCTTTGGATAATGCAGGGTTTGTTATTCATATAGCACTATTTTTGGTTCATTTAGAAGAAAAAAATAATATAAAAATAGACAAGGAATATATTATTAAAAAAATAATTTTTGATTTATTTAAATCTCTTGTATTGGCTGATATAAATTCTGGAACAAGAGATTATATTTTAAAAATAGATAAAAATATAATGTTGGAACTTGAAACAAAAGTTTTAGATTTTCTGTATTCTTTTGAAGATTGAGATTTTATAAAGTCTGATATGAAACAAGTTTTTTCAGATAAAACAAAAAAAATAGAAGATGATATAATAAATGCTGCTAAAAAATTTGCATGACATCAAGAATGTGTAATAAATGCAAGAGTATTTTTATATGCATATGATGTTGCTTTAGGGGAAATAAATTCTTATTTAAATGAAAATAAAAATAAACTTTTTTGTTTGAGAGAATTATTAAAAAATGATAATTATAAAAATTATTTAAGTCATATAAGAAGGCTTTCTCATGCAATGAGGTGGTCTTGAAAACAAAGAAAATATCCAGTTTCAGTTATGTCTCATCTAGTTATTGTTACTTTTATTTCATATATATTAGCCAATTTAGAAAATGGAAAATGATGAAATTATAATGTCTATGATATAATGGCAAGATCTATTTATCATGATATACCTGAAGCTATAACTTGAGATATAATCACTCCTATAAAAAATTCAGTTAAGTGATTTAGAAATGTTTTAGAAAAAGTGGAAAAACAAATGATGAATGATTATTTTTTTGTTTATGTTGATGAAGATTATGAGAAAGAAATTTATGATTATATGCTTGATCCATTTTCAACTAAGGAATGAAAATTAGCAAAACATGCAGATATAATTTCAGCTTTATTAGAATCTAGAATTGAAAGAGATAGTAATAACTTAGAATTTATAAATATATATAGAGAGATAAAATCTCAGGTAAATAAATTTGATGATTACTCTTCAGATTATATTTTAAAAGATGTGCTTTTAAGTTTTTGAGATGAGATTTGAGAAATAAAAATATAAATAAATATTTAACTAGAATGTTGAATAATAATTAAAATTTAAAAATAATGAAAAAAATATTAGTTTGATTATCGGGGGGAGTTGATTCAGCTGTTTCAGCATATCTTTTAAAAAAAGAAGGTTATGATGTTACTGCTGGTTTTATGATAAACTATTTAGCTCCAGAATGAGAATATTGTCCTACTAAAGATGATATAAAAGTTGCAAAAGAAGTTGCAGAATATTTGAAAATACCATTTTTTACTTTTGACTATATTGAAGAATATGAAGATAAGGTTCTTAATTATATGTATGAATGATATAAAAAATGAATTACACCAAATCCAGATATAATGTGTAATAGTGAAGTTAAATTTAAAATCTTTTTGGAAGAAGCTTTAAAATTATGATTTGATGGTATTGCTATGGGACATTATTCAAGGATTGTTAAAGATAAAAATTGAATTTATAATTTAAAAAAGTGAATAGATTCCAATAAAGATCAATCATATTTTTTAGCAGGATTAAATCAATTTCAATTATCAAAAGCATTATTTCCAATTTGAAATTTAGAAAAACCAGATGTTAGAAAAATAGCTGAAGAAATAGGATTACCTAATGCAAAAAGAAAAGATTCTCAATGAATTTGTTTTGTATGAAAAGTTAATATGTCAGATTTTTTGGAAAAAAAAATAAACCCTAAAAAATGATTAGTTAAAAATACAAGTTGAAAAATATTATGAGAACATAAATGAGTGTTCTATTATACTATTGGTCAAAGAAAATGACTTGATATTTGAGGGCAAAGTGAAGCAATATTTATCGTAAAAAAAGATTTAGAAAAAAATGAGATAATAGTTTGAAATTCTAATGATTTAGAATTATATTGAAAAGATTTAATTTTAAATAATATAAACTTTTTAAATCCTAGTTATAAAAAGTATTTTGAAGAAAATACAATATTAAAATGTAATACAAAAATTAGATATAGACAAAAAGATCAAGAGTCTATTATTTCAAAGATATCAGAAAATAAATATAAAGTAGAATTTAAAAAAGAACAAAGAGCAATAGCATCAGGTCAAATTTGTGCTATATATATATGAGATGAATTAACTATGAGTTGAATTATTTTGTAATAAAAGTGTTTAGTAAAATCCTGTTTTTTGAATCAATGTAAGAACTATGTATGAATAAAAAAATATTCATACATTTTTTTTTACATAAAACATACATTAAATTGATATATTAAGTAGTAATAAAAGATTAGACTTTTTATTATGAAGAGATATACTTAAGTTAGCTTAATTTTTAAAAAATATACTATGTTTGAGGAAAAGATAAATAAGAATGAAAGTATTATGAAAAATATTGGAATTATTTTTATATTAATTCTATTAGGAGTATTGTTTTTCTTTGGTTTTAAAGAATATCAACTCAAAAAAGCTGAAAAGCAAGTTGAAAGCATAAATATTATTTTAAATAAAAATATTGTTTCAATTGAAAACTGTAGACCTATTTTAGATTTTGATAAAACTTTATTATCTGAAAATAATGAATTCTTTGATGATGAAAAATATGAATTTTTTAAAAAGGATTGTAATATGGTATATGATATTTCTAATGTTAAAATAAGTGAAAATTTTTGTACTAGAGTAATAAAATCAAATAAATCTGATTTTGAAAAAGATTTTATTATTTTAGATGGATTTTCTAATATTCAGAATAAATGTACAGATAAATATTTAAAAGTAGGTTTTTCTACTGGATCCTTCTTTGATTTAGAAAATAATTTTAAATCGGTTGTAAATATAGATTTTTCATTAGATTTTTTTGAGGATAGAGATGAAATTGATTCAGAAGGTTTCATAAAAAATAGAATAAAAGCAAAAGAAAAATTAATTTCTCTTTTGAAAATAGAGCCGAAAATAGATATAAATATTGAAGATATTGTCTTGTATCCTAAAAAAGCTATTTTAAATATTAAAATAAAACCAGAAACGGAATATGTTTTAAATATGAAAAGTTTTGATACAAAAATATGAAAAGAAAGTAAAAAAGAAGAATTTAAATTTAAATCTCCAGAAAAAAAATTCTTTTGATTTAAAATAAATAAAAAAGTATCTCTTTTTGCTGATACTAATTCTCCGGATTTCACTTTTTATTCTTATAATAATTTAAAAAAAGAGGCAAAAATAAAAATTTGTAGAATAGATAATGAATCTTATGCAAAAATAGAAGTATATGATAGTTTTCCTAATGCTGATTTTAGAAGAAACTTTTTTAAGACTTGAATTGATAAAATTAAAAATTATGAGTGTTTTACTAAAACTATTAATTTAGATAATAATAAATTAGATTTTCAAAAAAAAGATTTTAATTTTGATAAAGAGATTTGAAAATTAGCAAGAAGTTGATTATATGTTGTTTATTTTGAAAATGTAGATGATAGAGAGTATAACAATAGAATTCAGAAACCAATATTTTTTGGTATAATAGATTCTCATATAACTATGAAAGTTTCAGCAAATTGAGAATGATTTTTCTTTGTAAATGATTTTAATTGAAATGCTTTACCATGACAAGAAATTAGAGCATATTTAAATGATTTTAAATCTCAAAAAAGAGAATATAACTATGAAAAAAGAGAATATGAAACTAAATATTTTTCTCCATTTGAAAATAATGTTTTAAGTAAAGAAATACTTTTATGAAAAACTGATAAAAATTGAATATTAAAAGTAGATTTAAAAGATAAGATAAATGGATATTTTGATAGAACAATGGAATGATGGGATTATTCATATAACTGAAATCTAAATTCATTTTTTATAACTTCAGCTAGTGAAACAAATCTTTCTTATGTATCTAGTAAACATAATGGTTGAATTACTGCTTGGAATTTTGGTTATAGTATTTGAAGCTGGTGGTATTGAAATAGATCAGAAAATGTTGATAAAATTGAATTACAAAGATGGTGAGAGGAAAAAGAAATATTGAGTCATATTTTTACAGATAGAAAGCTTTATTTACCTGCTGAGAAAGTAGAAATAAAAGCTATATTAAGAAAATCTTCTGATTTGAGTATTCCAAGATGAAAAAAAGTGAATTTAGTGGTAAGAGATCCTCAGTGAAAAGATTTACTTAATACTGATATAAAAATAAATGATTTTGGTTCTATAAATTACTGATTAAAACTGACAAAAGAGTCTATTTTATGAAATTATAATATATCATTATTTTATGATGAAAAAAATATATGAAATTCAGGTTTTTCAGTAGAAATTTTTAAAAATCCAAAGTTTAAAAATGATATAATGCTTGAAACTGTTTGATTGAATTGAGAACTTGTAAAAATAACTGATACAAAAGTAGTAAAAGATTATTATCGGGAAGAAAATAAATATTTTTGAGATTTTAATATAAAAGCCAGAGTTTCTTCAAAATATTATAATGGTTCAAGTTTAAAAGATGGGAATTTTAGATATAAAGTTTATAAACAATATTATTATGATAATTCATATTGGAATGATTGTTATTATGGATGTTATTGGGAACCAGAAAAGGAATTATATACTGAATGAAAGGGGACTTTAAATAATTTATGAATAGCAGAATTTAAAATTCCTGTAAAATTTGAATCAAGTTATAATGATTATAAATATATAGTTGAAGTGACCGTTGAGGATATTTCTTGAGATATTATTTCAAGTTCAAACTCTATTATTGCAAAACTACCAAGTGAATATAAAAGATGGGATTCAAATTCTTGAATAAATTTTAAGACAGAAAAAAGATTTTATAAATCAGGTGAAAAAATAGAAGTAAATTGAAATCTTCAACATTGAAAATTTACTGAAGATTATAACGATAAATTTCTTTTGATTATAAAGAAAAAAGAATATGAAACTAAAAAAGTTCTAGATGTAAGAGGTTATAATAGACCAGTTACAAAATCAAAAGAAATTGTAGAAAAAATATTAATTGTAAATAATAAAAATTTTATATTAACAGAAGATTGAAAAATAAAATTAAATTATATTGCAAAAACTTCAGGGGAATATATATTTGAATTTTGAAAAATAAATAAAAATTATTTCTTTGAATCAGATAAATTAATAAAAGAATTTCAAGAAAAATTAGAAGAAGAAAAAAATAAAAAAGTAAATAAATCAGATGTAAAATTATTAGAAACAAAAAAACTAGTTATAAAAAAAGAACTAAATAAAAAGATAAAAATAACTTATGATAATTTAAGACTTTTAACTAAATATTGTTCTTCAGAAAAAAATCTTGACTGTACAATGGATTATATAGAAGAAAAAGTATTTAATTGTGAAGATTGATATATAGATGAATCATGTAGGAATGATGAAATTAATGTGAAAATGTGATTAGAAATAAGTATTGATGATTTAATTGATCCAGATAATAGAAAATTTTTTACAGTTATATCATATTGAAATAAAGATTCTACAAATCCAATTATTAGTGATAATAAAATACAGGTATTAAGTGAAAAGATATCTTATCATATTTGAGAAAAAGCAAGATTCTTAATTAGATTACCATCATCAAAATGAAAAGTTTTGTTAACTATTGAAAAAAAATGAGTTATAAAATCAGAACTTATAGATGTTAATTCAAATATATTCTTCAAAGAATATTTAGTTGATGATAAATTTGCACCAAATGCATATATTTGAGTAGTATTTATACCAAGTCCAGATTCAAATATAATACCAGAATATAAAGTTTGATATACAGAAATAGTAATTGATAAAACAGATAAGAAATCTTTTATAGAAATAAAAACAGATAAAAAAGTTTATAAACCAAGAGATATGGTTACTTTGGACTTAAAAGTGAAAAATGCTAATAATAAAACTGAAAAATCAGAATTGACAGTTATGATTGTAGATGATTCTCTTATTTCACTTATGTGAAATGTTGACTTGAATACTTTGGAAAAATTTTATAAAAAATTACCATTTAGAATTCAGACATCAATAACTAATATTGCAATGTTGCAAAATTATTATTTTTCTAGAAAATGAATAGTTGGTTGAAGTTGATTTGGAAATTTCAAGGGTTGAGATTCAGTAGTAAGCTCTAGAAATATTTTTAAAAATACTGCATATTATAATGCTAATATTATAACAGATTCATATTGAAAAGCACAAGTTAAATTTGAACTACCAGATAATCTTACAAATTTTAGAGTTATGGTTGTTTCAAATTCTATAAATAATTTCTTTGGTTTTTCAGAGGACTTTATAGAAGTAAGAAAAAATGTAATAGTTGAAGATAAGACTCCTATAATACTTAGAAACTGAGATGTTTCTGAAATTTGAGCAAATATTTTTAATACTACAGATAAAGATATTTGATTTAGTATTAATTTAGAAGCTTCAAATATTGAACTTGATGCTAAAACAAAAAATATTTTTATAAAGGCTGGAAGTTCTAAATTTGTATCTTGGCAAATTATTGTACAAAAAAATATTTCAAAAATAGATTATAAAATTTCAGCACTTTGAGATAGTAAAGAAAATTCAGATATTATAGAAAATTCTATCGAAATAAAACAATCTCCAGTTTTAATCACAAATAGAATAGATAATGTTATTATTCCAGGTTTTAATAAAACTGTTTGAATTTGAAAAACAGAAATAGAAATAGGGGATAATGTTGATATTGAAAATACAAAAGTTGAAGTTATTTTTTCAAATAATAAATTAACTTGAATAGAGGAAATTGTTTGAAGTTTAGCTAAATATCCATATGGATGTATAGAGCAAACTATTTCTAGTACTATGCCAAATGCTATTTTATTAAAATTTGATAAAATATTTCCATGAATAATTAAAAATAGTGAACAAGCAAAAACTAATTTAGAAGCAGGTATAAAAAGATTTAAATCAATGCAGTTAGAATCAGGTTGATTTTCTTACTGGCCAGGAGAAACTACTGAAACATGATTAAGAATTAATTCATATGTTTTAAGAACTTTACTTGAAATGAAAAAATCTTGATCTATGCTTGATGAACAAATAAAAAAATCTATTTCATATTTAGAGAAAAACTTTAATTCAAAAAATGCAACTTTATCAGAAAATATAGAAATATATTTTGCTTTATCTAAAGCTTGAAAAAAGATAGATTTCAATATAAATGCATCAAATTTATCTAAAAATGAATTAATATTATATACCTATGGTTTACTTTTAAATGATAAAAATAAATTTAAATCAGTAATAGAATCTAATATATCTAAGATAATAGAATTTAATTCAAAAACTCATAATTCAAATAGTTATTATACAAATGCTATAAATGATAAAGCTATTTTTGTTCAATTATTAATTGATTTTAATTATAATAAAAATTATATAGATAAATTAATTTCAGAATTATATTCAGTTAATTGGAATAGTTATTATTATTCTACAAAAACAAAAAATAATTCTTTCTTGGCTTTTGCTAAATATTTAGATTCTAGTTTTAATAAGAGAATAAATAAATTTTGATTTAGTATTTGAAAGAAATTTAATAAAAATAAATTATTTAATGTTTGAGGTTCTACCAATTATATAAAGAAATTTGAGTATAAATTATCGGACTTATTATTAAAAGATGAAAAAGTTTTAAGTTTAGTTTGAGCTAATTACTGAAAATGACCTTTATATGCTGATATTATTATAAAAGAATATCCAAAAGATCTATTAAAGGTGAAATCATATTCAAACAAAGTTGAATTAAAAAGAGATATTTATGAAGTACTTGATGAAGCAAAGCTAAATGAATGTAGTGATTCTATTAGATATAGAAAATATTCTCCTGAAATGGATATTTCTTGTGATGATACTTTAAAATTAGTTACGGATAATATTTATAAAAAATGAACATTATATAAAGTTATTCTTACTTCTACATTTGAAGATGATTCAAGAAGAGAGGATTTTACAGTAGAAGATTATCTACCATGAACTTTTAGAGTTATAAATTCTAAATTTAAAACAGAATCTTCACTTGTAAAACAAGATTCAAAAAATTGGAATTGGGGTTATACTGAATACAGACCAAATGTAGTTATGGCTCATTCAAGATATATTCGGAATAATAAAGTTATTTTTGAGTATTTTGTAAGACCAGAATTTAAAGGTTTTTATATTCAACCACCATTTACTTGATATATGATGTATAATCCTCTTATTAGATGAAATACTGAATTTAATATAATTGAAGTTAAATAAATAAATAAATAAATAAAAAAATAAAGCTCCCCCTGTCCTCGTACCTCGGATATCTCCCTCCACGAGGGAGACAAAAGAGAAACACAAGTCCCCCCTCGTGGAGGGGGTTAGGGGGAGCTAAATTGTTGTAACTAAAAAAAAGTGGGGGAGCCAAACCGTTGTAACTAAAAAAAATAACTAAATAAACTTTTAATAAATGTTTGAGATAACTGATGAATTTTTAAAATCAAGATGACTGATTCAGGTTAATAAAAGATTGCCATATAATCCAGATTTGAAAGATAGGGAAGAGAATTAAGGAAAAATATGACTAAGGCAGAGAAAAAAATATGGTTTGATTTTTTGATAAATTTCGAATTTAGATTTTTAAAACAAAGGCCAATTGATAATTTTATAGTTGATTTTTATTGTAGTGAATTAAAATTAGTTATTGAAATTGATTGAGATAGTCATTATAAAGAGTGAGCAGAAGAATATGATGATGAGAGAACAATTTTTTTAGAATGATATGGTTTAAAAGTAATTAGATTTACAAATAATGAAGTATATAATAATTTTGAAAGTGTTTGTGATAAGATTATTTCAGAAAAATAAAATAAAATAATGAAAAAAATAAAATATGTTTCAGTGTTATTTATAGTTTTAACAGTAAGTTTTCTGACTTACTGTTTTTTTCCGGTATTTACTTATGATGTTAAATATTCGAAGTATGTAAATATTCCGGTGAAAGACTCTTTTGCACCATGAAGGATCTATTTAGAAGATAGAAAATGAATTGTAATAACAGATAAATCTTATAAAAATGGTTATTATAAATATATAAAAACTGATTTAAATAGTGAGTTTGTAAAATCTCTTTTATTTATTGAGGATAAAAAATATTATGATCATTATTGAGTTAATATTTTATCAAAATTTAGAGCTATAAAAGATAATCTAGTTTGAAAAAAAATCAGTTGATGAAGTACAATTACTGAACAATATATTAAAAATAAATATTTTAAATCTATTAAAAGAAGTTACTTACAAAAAGCTAGAGAAGCAACACTAGCTTTGTATTTTAATTTTAAAATGTGAAAAGATAAAATACTTAATATATATTATAATGATGTTTATTTTTGAAATAATTTGTATTGAGTTTGAGCTGCACTTGAGGTATACTTTTGAAAAGATGATTTAAATGATTTAACTCAGGAAGAAATAGTTCTTTTGATTAGTTTGTTACATAATCCTTGAATTAAATCACTTGATGAAAAATATTTTAAAAGTTATTTTGAAAAAGTTAAAAAAAGGTTAAATTATGATTTTGAAAATAAATACTCTTGAAAATTAAGAAAAAAAGAAAATATTGATATTTTTCCTTTTGTTACTTTGATAAAAGATGATTTAGTTGATATTACAAATAATAGAGTATCAATAGATTTTGAATTACAAAAATATACAAGAGATATTATTAATCAAACTTTGGATGAATTAAAAGATAAAAATGTTACAAATGCTGCTGTTTTTGCTATAATTCCAGATTCATGAGAAGTTCTTATTTATCAATGAAGTAGAAATTTTAGATCTGATAAAATAGAATGACAAGTTGATGTTATCAAATCTTTTAGGCAACCATGAAGTACAATAAAACCATTTTTGTATTTATTGGGTCTTGAATCATGAGCAAATTGAGATGATTTAATTTTGGATATTGAAAGTGAATATAATAGTTTTCAAAAAGACAAAGTTTATATTTCAGAAAATTATTCATTAAAAGAATATGGTCTTGTGAGATTCAAAAAAGCATTATGAAATTCATTTAATAATGCAACAGTAAGGCTAGCAAGAGAACTGGGCTTATCTCAAGTTTATGATTTTTATAAAGATTATGGTTTTAAATTAAAGTATAATTTTGAACACTATGGTTATAGTTTAGTTCTATGAAATCCAAGTATAACTTTGGAGGATTTAGTGAGAAGTTATACTAAATTATTACCAATTTATAATTATTCTGATTTAGATAATAAACTAGAAGAAACAAATAAAAATAAATTCCTTTTATATGATATATTATCCGATCCAGACAATAGAGATGTTAGTTTCTGAGTTAATTCAATACTAAATACCAGTATTTTTCAAGCAGTTAAAACATGAACAAGTAGTGAATTTAGGGATAATTTAGTTTTGAGTTATCATCCAGATTTGATTTTGGGTGTTTGGGTTTGAAATAATGATAATTCTTCTATGAAATGAGTAACTTGAATAACTTGAGCTGGTTATATTTGGCATAATATAATTGAAAAAGCTATAAAATTATGATATATAACAGACAGAAAATTAAAAATTCCAAAGGGGATTGTTGAAGATTATTATTGTTTGGATACTGATTGTTTTAGGAAAGAACTTATTTATAAAAAAGAGTTAAAAAAGTATTTTTCAGAACTATATAATGGTAATTATTCAAAACAAGATATTTTTGAAAAATTAAGTAGTTTTGAAATATCTAAATTAGATGAAATGTGATTTAATATAAAATAATTAAAACTAATAAATAATTAAAACTAATAAATAATTAAAACTAATAAATAATTAAAACTAAATATTAAAAATAACACAAAAAATCAAAAAATCTTGAAAAAAATAAAAAACTATGTTATAATAAAAATATAATTTTATATATTTTAAAAATATTATCATGTCAACTTTAGCAATTGCATTAGCAGCTCACTTAGATAAAACTAATCCAGAAGACACAAAACCTAATATTACTCCGGAAACAGTTATAGAAACTAAAATGATAGAAAATAAACTTTGTGCAACTACGTGATGTGTAAAAGATCAAGCAGCAATTGCATTAGCAATGCTCAAAGAATGAGAAAAACCAGTGATGAATATCGAAAGATATCCAGCTCTTGCATGAGAGATTCCACAAAAATATTTTGATAAGGTAAAAGAAGGTTTTTTTTGAGAAGAATGAGCCAAACAATATAAAAAATATGCTGAATATTTTTCTTCATTAGTTGTAGAGTGAAAAGAAGGTTATATTTCTGGATATTTACTAGCAGTATTTAATAATCCATGAAAAGAATCTACATATCAAAGATTTTTAAAAAAACTTAATAAAAAGTTAAAACCTTGAAAAACTATAGATGAAAATAAACTAACAAAAATGTTGTCAATACTTGATGAAATGTGAATAAGACTTAAAACAATATTGGACTCTCAAGAATTAGAACTTTCTGATATAAAAAAAGATATATCTGATATTAGATCAGAATGAAAGGAATTAAAATCAGAATTAAAGGAATTAAAATCAGAATGAATGGAATTAGAATCAGAATGAAAGGAATTAGAATCAGAATTAAAGGAGTTAAAATCAGAATTAAAGGAATTAGAATCAGAATGAAAGAAATTAGAATCAGAATTAAAGGAATTAAAATCAGAGTTAAAGGAATTAGAATTAAAATGAAAGGAATTAGAATTAAAATGAAAGGAATTAGAATTAAAATGAAAGGAATTAAAATTAAAATGAAAGGAATTAAAATCAGAATGAAAGGAATTAAAATCAGAATTAAAGGAGTTAGAATTAGAATGAAAGGAATTAGAATTAACTTCAATAAGGCTTAATAAAAGAAAAAGATATTTAGAGGCAAAAATTAAAGAACGGTGAGGAGATGTTGAAAAAATGAAGAAGATTTTGGATTAAAATTTGTTTTTAAAAGTAAAGTATGATAAAATAGAGGTAGTATAGTAACTAACCTCTTTTTTTATGGGTTTTGAATGATTCTCTACATCACAAGAAGATATTAAACAAAGAATTTGATTTTAAAATTAAATTAGATTTTTGAAATTTAAAAGTAGGAATTTTAGAAAAAACTAATAATAAATCAAAAGAATTAATTTTCTTTTGATTTTTTTGTTTTAGAAACTATAATTAAAATAAAATTTATAAATTAATCTCAAAAATTGAAAAAAATAATAATAGTGATAATTGTATTAATTTTAATAGTAGTATGATATTTAAAAATGTCTTTTTATTCATCTGAAATAGAGGATAATTATTTTGAAAATAATTTTATAAAAAAGAATATACATTGAAATAATAATTGATTTATAATTTATTGAAAATTTTTACAATATGTTATGGATAATAATGATATTGAATGAAAAATCCAAAAGGAAATAGATATATATAGTGATATTAGACATAAGGATTTTCTAATATATTCTGAAAATTTATGATTTAATATTTCTGATTCTATTATTTATGAAATTGAAAAGATAGATTATGCAAAAAGAATAAATAATAATAAATCTTTTTTAATAATTATTAATTCATTAATAAATAATATATATTTATTTAATAATATAGAATGAAATATTGATACAAATAAAATAATACTTTCTACTATACATTATGATTTACAATTTTTAAAACATTTTAAAAAAACTAAAAAACAAAATAATATTTTATTAGAAATTTTAAAAAAGCATCAAATATCTAAAAAAAGATTTCATCATTCAATAAAAAATAGTTATTGATCAATTATTAATAAAATTAATAATTGATTTTGATATGATGATTATTATAAAACTCAAATTATTGTTTGAGTTAATAAAAACAAAAAAGATATAACATTTGATTATATTAAGTGAAAAATGATATTTTTATTATTTTATAATTGAAATGATACTAAAGAAATAATTAAAAGTATTTTTAAAGAGAAATATGAATGATGAAAAAAGATAAATTTAAAAGAAATTTATTATTTATATAATAAAAATTCAATCTGAAAAGAAATATTAAAAGATTTAATAAATGATAATAGTGAAGAATACTATAAAACTATTATTGAAAAAATTAAGGATATAATTAATTAATAATTAAAAACATATGACAAAAAAAATAATAGATTTAGAAAAAGTAACAAATAAAGAAGATAGTTTTTCTATTGAAAAAGAAGATATTAAAAATTATAAAAAATTAGATAGTAAAAATAATATTATATTAATAATATTAAGTGTTATATTTTCAGGAATATTTTATTTTTCAGTATTAAGAAATTATTGAAATACTCCATGAATTAGTGTATTATTATGGGAAAGTATATTTTTATTTTTAATATTTTTTGTTTCAGATAAAAAAATAAAAATTAAAGAAAATAATGAGCTAAGTTTTGTAATAATTCTAAATTTATTAATAAGTATTTGGTATATTATTTTTACAAATACATTTTTTAGTATTAGTTTTTTTGTATTAATTAGTATTTTAAACTTATTTATAATTAATAAAATATTTAATAAAAATTTTCATTTATTTGGAAGAGTATTTGATTATCTAAAATCTTTTTGAAATCTTTTTGAAAATAGTTTTGACATATTCTCTCATTCTTGAAGTGAGATTAAAAATAGTTTTATTTGAGAAAAATCAATATTAAGAAAAAATAGTGATTTTATAAAAAATATTTTTATTTGATTCATAATTTTAGTATTAATTTTATTCATAGTTTTACCACTTTTAGCTTCAGCTGATCAGATTTTTGCTAATTATGTAGAAAAAATAAAGAATATAGTACTCTTAAAAGATTTTTTGACATTTCTAACTAATCATATTTGGAATTCTATATTTATTTTAGTGTTATCATTTTATTTTTTTAGTTTTTTCTTATTTTTACCAAATTATAAATTAAAGCTGAGTGAAGGAAAAGAATATAAAACTATAAATAATACTATAATTTCAGTTATTATTTATGGTTTAAGTTTTGTATATTTATTATTTATAATAGTTCAATTTAAGTTTATATTTTTTGGTAATCAAGATTTATTTAAAAATTTAGATATAACTTATGCTTCTTATATTCATCAGGGTTTTTATCAATTAATAGCTATAACTTTAATTAATTATTTTTCATATAAATTTTTCTATAATAGGAGTTCAATTAAACAAAATATTAATTACAAGATAAAATTTATATTATTATTAATTTTAAATTTTATAATAGTATATTCTGCTCTTTCAAGAATTGGATTATATATTGATGCTTATAATTTGACAGTATTAAGATTTTTTGTTATTTATATTATATTTATAATAATGGCTTTAAATATAATAAATATTGTAAAAATAATTACAAATAAAAAGAATTTAATCAGATATTTCTATTATATTATTTTAATTAGTTTTGTATGATTTTGATATTTTAATATTGAAAACTATGTAGCTAATTATAATATAAATAATTCTAAAAATAAATTAGATGAAAATTATATTAAAAATCTTTCAAAAGATGCTTATAATCAACAAATGATTATTTATAAATGAAAGAATGTTAATTATATTACTAAAAATGAAGAAAATATAAAGAATAATTGGCTTTGAAATATTTTTTATTATAATTATTTTACAAATAAAAAATATAATGAATTAGAAAAAAAAGATTAAAATTATGCTAAAAAATATTTTTACATTCTTGTTTATAATAACTTTTTTTTGAGTTTTTTCATATTTTTATTGAGAAGACTTTTTTACTAATTTGGATAAAAAACAGGAAAATATTAAGCAAGAAAAAATAATTTCTTGAAAATTAAGAGATTTTAGTGTTGAAAAAATTAGGGAATTAAAAGATACAGAATTTTATTATACTCCAAGTAAAAAAGTTTTGTGAGCAATTGTTCATAAAATAAATAAAGCAAAAAAGTCTGTCTATATTGAGGTTTATATGTTAACTGAAAGAAAAATAAAATTTGCATTATTTAATGCTAAAAAGAGATGAATTGATATAAAAATTATTTTAGAACATTCACCATATTTATCTAAAAGCATAAATAAAAAATATTTTGAGGAATATAAATCTGCTTGAATTAATATTGTTTGGTCAAATGCAAAAAATTATACTTTAAATCATTCAAAAATTATTTTAATAGATGCTAATGAATTAATTATTTCAACAGGAAATTTTACTGCTAGTAATTTTAAATATAATAGAGATTTATTTATTTTTTCTAAAGATATTAAAATAGTTTGAGCTTTTTGAAAAATCTTTGAAAAAGATTTTATTTGAGAAAAGACTATTTTGTATGATGATAGTTTGGTTATTTCTCCAAATTATTCAAGAATTAAAATAGAAAAATTAATTAATTCTGCAAAAAATAATATTAAAATTTATATTCCATATTTAAAAGATAAAAAAATATTAAATTTATTAAAAGAAAAATCAAAAAATTGAATAAAAATAGAAATTATTATGGATGATTATGGTTATGAGAGTTATGAAGAAAATAAAGTAGGGTATGCAGATCTGCATACCCTACAAGTACAAAAAATAAATAAAAAGCTAAAAATGCATTCTAAAGCAGTTTTAGTTGATAATAAATACTTATTTATATGAAGTGAAAACTTTTCAGCACCAAGTTTAGACAAAAATAGAGAAATGTGAATTTTGTTAAAAAATAAAGAAATTATAGACAAAATTAATATTTTGTTTGAAAGTGATAAATAGAGAAAAATTCTCTGTTTATTTTTTTGCATAAAAACTTAACTTGTGTTAGACTAAGTTAGTAATAAATAATAAATAAAAAAAATGAATAATATTGTCTCAAAAATAATACTAGGTTTCCTGTTTATAGTCTTTTTTATAATTCTTAGTTTTTTAACTTTTTTTTCAAATAATAAAAAAGAAGTAACTACTCCAGATTTTAATATAGCAAAAATCTGAGAACAAACACTTAGTGGAGCTATTTTGGATAAGGTAAGTTTTTATACTTCAATTTACTCAAAAAATAAAGATTATAAAATAGATGATAATAATATAATTATATGAAGTTGAGCTTATTTTATTGATTCTAGGGATCTATTTTCTGATATTATAATCAAAATGTGAAGTAATGAAATCTTGTTAAAATGAGGTTGAATGCTTTATATTAATAATAATCCTAAATATAAAACAATTGTTTCTTTTAATAATAAAGCTGAAATCAATTTTATAAATAAAAATAAAAATAAATGAGTAAAAATATTTTTATATCCACATATGCAATTTTCTTTTAGACCAGACAGATTTGAATGAAAAAAAGAAGCAGATAGTTTATTAGTTTCAAAATATGGAGTTTTAAAATACTTAAATAAGAATTTTTCTCAACTTATTTTAGAAAAAGAAAATAGTTTTGTTAAAAAAGATAATTTAGTCTTTTTTAAAACATGTTTAGAAGATATTATAAAAAAACAAGAAAGATATTCTGAACAATTAAATAATTTAAAAAATAAAAGTTTTTGAAATATAAAATCTTCAGAATATATAGAAAAATATTTTACTTTATTCTACAATGATAGAAAAAAGGTTATTTATTATAAAAATATAACATTAAAATTTCTTATTAACTTGTTAAATTGATGAGATCAAAAAGATATTAATAAAATATTAGTAAATTTAAAACTAATAAAAAATTTAGATCAAAAAGAATATGATGTAATGAGAGAATTTGTTAAAGAAATATTTTTTCTTATTTCTTATGATTTATCTGATAAATCTGATCTAACACAGAAAAATTTTGACTCTTTGATATCTAAGATTTTTAAAATTAATGATTCAAGAAAAATAAAATTAATAAAAGATATTGATAAATATAATTATATTTGAGACTTTACAAAACTTTTAAATTTAACTGTTTTAGATATTGAAAATAAGGATTTAACTTTATTAGATAAAGAGTATTATATTTTATTTAAACAAAAGATTTTACTTTCAAATTTTGCTAATTTAGCTATTGAAGAAAAATACTATGATATATTATTGAAGTGATTTGTTTCCTATACTAATAATATTGAAGCAAATATAAAGATTGATGAACATGATAATTTTTTATGAAATGTAAAATTAAATGTTTATTTGATAGAACAAATTTCTTTGAGTTTTGAAAAAAGATATTTTGAAGATGTGAGAAATTCTCAAGATTTACTTTTATTAAAAGAAAATAAATGAATAAAAGATATTGAAATAATTCAAAAATCTATAGAAAATATTTTCAAAAAATATTTAAAAGCAAAAACAAGTTTTGAAGAAAGACCGAATATAGATTGAAAATATATTATAAAATATGATAAATTAAAAAAACAGTTAGATGAATATATAGCTGCTTTATATAATTATTCTTTGTATACAAAAAAGTATTCTAAGGTTAATAAAATTATTTCTAATATTAAAATTTATGAAGATGTTGAGGAGGAATTATCAAAAGATAAATTTATATATGAAATTAATAAATTTTATTGAATTAATTTGTCATCAATAGAATTAGAGGTTAAAAAGAACTATTATAAAGTTAATAATATTAATATTAATGGTGTTAATTTTTCATTTGATTTATTTCCATATTCATGAAATTTAATAAAAAATATTGTTTATAAAAAAAATGGTTGATATGTTGATGCAAGAGAAAAATGATTTTATAATCAAATAGAATCAACAAGTTTTTCTCTTGATAATGAAAAAGAAAAATATTCTGATTATTATAGAAAAGTAGATGCTTCTAAAAAAGAAAAATACAATTTCAAAAATTTCTTTTTAAATACATTTTTTATTTCTTATGTAAGTGATAAGGAAAACTATAATTGAATTAAGTTAAATTCTAATAATGATGATGAAATTATTCAAACTTTTAAAAATGCTAAGTTACTTTGAAATAAATGAGAGTTTAGAAATATAAATACTTTATTAAATATAAGATATTCTAATTTAGATATTAAAAGAAAATTTTGAGAAAATTTTCATATAAAAATAATTGATTCAGAATTGAATTTAAAGAAAAATAGTTGAAAATCTAATTTAGAATATTGAGCTGACTTTTCATCAGACTATAAATTAGAAATTAATAAACATTATTTTTATAATATAAAGTTAAGACCATATATTAAAAGAACATCTTCCAAGAATGATATTTTTCCTTGAGTTACATTTGCAATAAGATGAAAAATTAATTTATTAGAATTTAAGATAAAGATAAAAGAAATATTTAATGAAATTCCTAAAATAGAAAAAGAATTTATAAAGTTATCAAAAAAACAAGAAATAAATAGTATTACTTATAATATAATAACAAAAAAATATTATTTTAGATAAAAAATAATTTGATTAAATAAGAAAAATATATAAATTATAAATGTAATTTATATATTTTTTAATAATAAAAAAATGAAGAAAAATAAGACAGTAAAAATAGTGGCATTTTTAGCATTATTTGCAATAGTTGCATGAGTAGTTTGAACTTGATTAGCAGTAATTTTTTCTTGAGAAACAAGTGAGAATATTTCTACTGAAATTACTAATAATAAATAAAAAAATGAACTTAAATATAAGAATAACAGGACCAGCAGGTGCTTGAGTAAACTCAACAGTTGATATTATTGCAGGTCTTTTTTCTGAGCTTTGATATAGTTTAGTTACAGATATTGAATATGAATCAAGAATTAAAGGTTGAGTTAATTATTTTGATGTAAATATTTCTGATGACAATGCTCAATTTTTGACTAAAAAAGTGGATATAGTTTTAGCTCTTAATGCTGAATCTTTAAAAAAAGCTTTGCCAAGTTTAGTGGACTGAGCTACTATTATAGTGAATAAAAAATGGTCAGAAAAAGTAGGGAATAATAATGTAGGGAATGCAGGCCTGCATTCCCTACAAGGCTTCAATATCCTAGATTTAGAAATTACAGATAAATATGATAATACATATTTACTTTGAATTTTAGCTAAATATTTAAATATTGATTTAAATATTATTTTAGAAAAAATTGAAAAGGTTTTTGCAAGAAAATGAGATGTTGTAGTAAAATATAACAAAGCAGTTATAGAAAATATTTATAAAACTTATGAAATAAATAAGGTAGGGAATGCAGGCCTGCATTCCCTACAGATTAAAAAAATCTGAAATTCAAAACCTCTTTCTTATTGAAATAAAGCAATTGCTGATTGAGCAATAGCAAGTGAATTAGAATATTTTTCTGCTTATCCAATGACTCCAGCTTCAACAGTTTTAACTGAAATTATAAAAGATGGAACAGTTCCATTTTTGCAAGCTGAAGATGAAATTGCAGTTGCTAATTCTGCAATTTGAGCAAGTTTTACCTGAGCAAGAGTAATGGTTGCAACTTCAGGTTGAGGTTTTGCACTTATGACTGAAGCATTAAGTTTTGCAGTTATGGCAGAATTTCCAATAGTTGCAATTTTAGCTCAAAGAGCATGACCTTCAACAGGTACTCCAACTTATCATGAAACTTGAGATATTAACTTTGCATTAAACCCAACTTTTGGTGATTTTGAGCATATTGTTATGTATCCAAGTAATTTAGAAGAATCTTACTATTTTGGTTGATTATCACTAAATTTTGCTGACAAATACCAAAATCCAGTAATTATGCTTACTGATAAACAAGCAGCAGAAATGCACTGAACTCATTTAGATTTTAAATCTTGTCCAGTTGATAGATGAGTAATTTTAGAAAATCCCCCAGAGGATTATAAAAGATATGAATTCACAAAAGATTGAGTTTCTCCAAGAGTAGTTGTTTGAACTAAAAATTGAGATTTTATAGCTACAAGTTATGAACATGAT
>Ga0256827_10000110_pt1 | contig 43215 bp, 40 predicted proteins | sample CV84metaG_FD_185977 | JGI IMG/M metagenome (GOLD analysis project Ga0256827, IMG submission 185977) | Hydrothermal vent microbial communities from East Pacific Rise, Pacific Ocean - CV84 | ecosystem: Environmental > Aquatic > Marine > Hydrothermal vents | place: Pacific Ocean: East Pacific Rise... | reverse complement strand
GTGATGAGTTTGACCGACATGTGACCAACTCATCCATTAGAACCTTGGTCAAAAACCTACGTAAAAAGATACCCAAAGAGTTACTGAAAAATCAGTATGGCGTTGGGTATAAGATTAGTTTTTAGATAACCTGTAGGTTATTAAAAAATTGATTTTCATAGATTAACAAGCAAATAATCCTTTAAAAGCTTTAAAAGATTTTTAAAACCATTAATCTTTTGATTGTTTTTTACTCCAAACCTCTCTGCAACTCCAATAAAGAAAGTTTCTATTTGTCGTAAGGTTCTCTCTATCACAATGGCTGAGGGTTGCTCTGAATCAAGTAGAAATTCTATATTAATAGGGGTTTCTTCAATAAGCGTTTGAAATTCATATTGACTCATCCATACATAGTAACTATGGTGTGATTTATCTGTTTCAAGTGACTCTTTAGACTCTTCATATATTAGTTTGGTATCTATATCAAAACAATTATCTTTTGGAAATATCATCTTTCCTAGTTCTATCATATAGGCAAGATTAATTCCTGTATAGTAGCTTTTTATACCATTAGCATTGTGTACTTGTTGATAGTTGTTTATTAGAATAAGTAGATATTTTTTGAGTTTACTTTTATTATCTGTTGTAAGATAAATCCGTTTCATATTTGAAATAGCAGAAGTTTTTAAATTGATATTTTCTAATGTGGAATCTCCTTGTAGTTGTTCAAGTAGTTGTAAAGCCTCTTGTGGATTAAACATACCCATTGAATCAGCTTCTATTTTCTTTATTTCAATGTGCTCTCTATATTTAGGCATCATGGCAGGAAGAATAAATTCAAGAAGCTCTTGATAAAAGCCTTTTTGATGTATGGTAAAAGCAAGATTATATAAAAAAAATTGATTTTTAGATGCTTTTGATATCCACCCTTTTTTTATAAACTTATGGATAATAGCAACACTATTATTGTATTTAAACTCTTCTATTGCATTTGATTGCTCTTGACTCATTTGAGGTTCAGTTGGTATATCTTTTTTGATACAAACATCCAAAATATCTATGACATTGTTACCTAAAAGAGATTTTTTATAATTATCAATGGCATTTAAAATTATTTTTTTTTGATCTACCGTCATCTTTTTCCATATTGATTTATCTATTTTTAAAAATATTTCAACAGATTTTTTTATATATAGATAGTTAGAAGAAAATTTTCCATTGCTCGTTCTCCAACGAGAGAGAGTTTGTCTTGGTATGGGTTTGATTTGTTGAGGTATTATTAAATCAATTATTTCATTAGTGGTGTATTTACCCATAAAGTTCTCTTGCATCTTTGTTATGACATATATAAATAGTAGGGTTTCACTCATTATGATTTTCTCCTTTAAATTAATTTTGGCTAGGTATTTATAAATATATTTAATAGACAAGAATAATATTAAATAATTTTGATTATATCATGTTTGTTTTTATACTATAATAAGGGAATTGAGATAACTTTTAGAATATAAATTCAAATAGGAGAGCTTTGTTTGGTTTAATGAGAATTTCTGTGTCCCAATTGTCTCTCTTTTCTTATGTTATTATTCTAATAACATAAAATCATTTTTTATGTTATTAAATATTTAATACAAAGGAAAATTAAAATGAAAAATATATATATGAAGTCACTGGTGGTTTTAGCACTGCTTTCAAGCACAATAGACGCAAAAGAAGGAGATTTTTATGCAGGACTTGAAAGTTATGGTTTAAGTGGGAAATATGATGTAACCGATAAAATAACTGCCCAAGGAATTGTTGGTGTATGGGGTTACAATAGTTTAACTGTTATGACAGGTAGAGGGCTTTATAAATTTAAAGAGAAAGAACATTATGATTTTTATGGATATGGAGCTATCTCCTCTTGGTCATGGGACAATGCATACTATGATGAAACTGTTATAGGATTTGGTGCTGGTGTGGGTGCAGAGTATGATATTAGGGGAATTGATCCAGAATTTATACCTCTTTATCTAAGTGCAGATATAGGGCTTCAGATGGCAAATTTTGACCATTATAATGGTTTCTCAGGTCTTGGTTTAGGTTTTGGATTACACTATAAATTTTAGACACCTTTTGGGTGTCTATCTTTATTAAATATGTTGTTGCAAATATTTTGCAACAGCATCTTCATCATTACTTTCATCTAAAACAATATCAGCTTCTTTTTTTACACTGTCTAAAGCGTTGTTCACAGCCACAGCCGTACCAGCCAATTTAAACATACCAATGTCATTAATACTGTCACCAAAAACAGTGGTGTCTTTTGCCTCTATATTAAGGTATTCATGGACTTTTTTTAAGGCATGAGCTTTATCACTAAAGGGGTGTAGGATCGTTAAGAAATAGCACTTCATATAGTTTTCTGGAGAGAGTTTAACTTCTATATTTGAACCAAAAACTTTTTTAAGATGTACCGATAACGGACGGAGAAGAGACTCCTCTCCCATATAGACCAACTTTAATGTCTCATCTGAGCCTCTAATCTCTTTTTTAAACTCTAAACGTTTATCATCTGTATAATGGGTATCAATAAGATATTTTTGGTAATGGTTTAGGATGGGAGGGATATCAAAGGTTTCATCCAATGTTTTATGGTCAGCGATGGCAATAACATAAGGGTAGATATCAAATTTTATACTTTCTTCTATAATGGCATCAGAAATCTCTTTGTTTAGTGTATTCAGGTCAATCAGTTTTTTTTCTCTTGTGGCTACCATTGCTCCATCTAAAATAATAAGGGGTAAGTTTAAATGTAACTCTTTTAAAAACTCTTGTGTTTTAGAGAAACTTCTAGCTGTTGCTATAGAGAGCAAAGCTTTGTTAGATTTTTCATTCCAAATCTCTTTTGAAAATGAACTAATTGTTTGGTTACTGTGTAAAAAAGTATGGTCTAAATCGGTTATATAAAGTTTTGTCATAAATCTTCTTTTTTTAGGAAAGATTATACCAATAGAGTAGTAATATTCTCTCATGGAAATGGCTACAAAGATTATAATCGTTATGATTTCATTAGAGTTGTTAGAGATTTATCTACATAAAGCAAGGACTTTAGGTGAGATGGTAGATAGATTATATGGATATTATAAACAAAGTATATTTTTGTTTTTTATGGTACATCCCACTTTTTACTTTATAATTTTTGTAAGTATCTATTTGGATATTTTAGATTTTTATATTATCACAATTTTATTGATTAAGACTTTTGATATTTTTTTTAAAATAGAGATGATTCGACAACGCTACTTCTATGATACAATGGATAGAGAATTAAGTGAGATGTTAACCCTTAAATTAACATCATGGATGGCATATTTGGGATTATTTACCCATGTACCGTTGCTATTTATGGCGATAACTCCATCTTAAAGCTAAATTAACAAAAAGTTGATTATAATACCAAAACTACAAAAAAAATACTACCAAATCCCCATATAGCTTTCAAGAGGACTCATGAGCGAACAACAACAAAAGAAACAAAACAATCACAAAAAAAATCACAATAGAACACATGTACCCGTAGACGGATACAAAGTTGAAGAACTTCAATCTAAACCATTAGAAGAGTTGGTTCAAATAGCTGAAAAGGTTAAAGTTGAAAACCCCAATGAGTTTAAACGAAAAGATCTTATTTTTGAAATTTTAAAATCCCAAGTATCACAAGGTGGATTTATCTTGTTTACAGGTATTTTGGAAGTGATGAATGATGGTTATGGGTTTTTACGCTCAGAAGATGGTAACTTTGCCAACTCCCAAAATGATACCTATGTAAGTGGAACACAAATTAAAAGATTTGCTCTTAGAAATGGTGATATTGTAACAGGTCAGGTTAGGCAACCTAAAGATCAAGAGAAATATTATGCTCTACTTAAAATAGAAGCGATTAATTACTTACCACCTGAAGAGTCTAAAAAAAGACCTCTTTTTGATAACCTTACACCTCTGTATGCTACAGAACAACTCAAACTCGAATATAATCCATTAAAACTTACAGGACGTGTGCTTGATCTATTTACCCCTATAGGTAAAGGGCAAAGAGCATTAATTGTTGCACCTCCTAGAACAGGTAAAACAGAGCTACTTAAAGAACTTGCTCATGGTATCTCTCATAACACACCAGAAGTTTCACTTATGGTTCTTTTGGTTGATGAGCGTCCAGAAGAGGTTACGGATATGCAACGGTCTGTTAAGGGTGAGGTTTACTCTTCAACTTTTGATTTACCAGCACAAAATCATGTTAGAACAGCAGAGATGGTGATAGAAAAAGCAAAAAGACGTGTTGAGAGTGGAAAAGATGTGGTTATTTTACTAGATTCTATTACAAGACTTGCTCGTGCTTATAATACTGTAACGCCAAGTTCAGGAAAAGTTCTTTCAGGTGGTGTTGATGCCAATGCATTACACAAACCAAAGCGTTTCTTTGGTGCAGCTAGAAACATAGAAGAGGGTGGTTCTTTAACCATTATTGCTACAGCACTGATAGATACAGGTTCACGTATGGATGAGGTTATTTTTGAAGAGTTTAAAGGGACAGGTAACTCCGAAGTTGTCTTAAACCGTTATGTTTCTGAAAGAAGAATTTACCCTGCGATAGATGTAACAAAATCAGGAACGAGAAAAGAAGAACTTATGGTCGATGCTGAAACCATGCAAAAAGTATGGGCGATTAGAAATGCGATGCAAGGGATGGAAGATGTAGAAGGTCTTAAATTCTTATTCTCTAAAATGACCAAGACCAAGACCAATGAAGAGTTCTTGGCAATTATGAACGGATAATATTTTTTAATGTCGGCTGAAGCCAACCCTACGGGTTTCAGGCTGAGTTAGACTTTGATATATGTAGGGTTGGCTTCAGCCGACATATACTAGAAGGATAGAAACAAAATGAAAATAGGTGTTTTCGACTCTGGTGCTGGTGGACTCAGCGTTGTAAAAAGCTTACTTTCGGATAACCTTTTTGAAGAGGTTATCTATTATGGGGACACAGCTCGTGTCCCTTATGGTCCAAAAGATAAAAATACCATTATCCGTTACTCCCTAGAAGCCATAGAATTTTTCAATAATTTTGATATAGATTTACTCATTACAGCGTGTAATACCGTCTCTGCATATGCCTTACCTGAAATGAATGCCCAAAGTAATTATCCTGTATTAGGGGTAATAGAACCAGGGGTGATGGCTGTTGAAAATAGCTCTTTGGCTAAAGATGATAGCATTTTAATCATTGCAACCCGTGCGACCATTACCTCTAAGCGTTATGAAGATGCTTTGGCTCAAAATGGTTATAGTAATGTAACAGCGATTCAAACAGGTCTTTTTGTACCCTTGGTAGAGGAGGGGATTTTTAATGGTGAAATTTTAACGGCTACAATGAATCATTATTTTTCAAATCTAAAAACACCCAAAGCGATTATTTTAGGTTGTACCCATTTCCCTTTGATTGCTAAAAGTTTAGAGGGGTATTTTGATGAAAAGCCAATTTTGATTCATTCTGGTGAAGCGATTGTTGAGTATTTGGAAAGTCGTTATAAGTTATCTCGTAGAGATGAAGAGACAGCGTTAAAAATATTTGCTTCTGATAATGTGGCAGGGCTTAGAAAAATAGCTGAGATGTGGTTGTAGGGATTTTTATCCCTACAAAATCCCCACAGCTTCTCTAACTTTAGCCATTTTATCATTAGAAATTTTTTGCATCTTTTTTGCACCATCACTTAATATATCTTTTACCAAGTCGGGGTTATTAATGTACTCTTCACGTTTCTCTCTTGCCTCAGAAAACTCATCCCAAATAAGAGCTTTTAAATACTGTTTAAAGTGACCATAACCCTCTTCACCTGTTCCATAACGTGCTTGAAGTTCTGTTTTTCTATTTTCATCCAAAAAGAGTGAGGCTAAGTTGTAAATATTACACCCCTCATATTCTAAAGGTTCACCCAGTGGGGTTGATGAACTTACGATTTTATTACAACGTTTTTGTAGTTTTTTTTCAGTCTCCATAAAAATATCAATGGCATTGTCATAAGATTTTGACATTTTTTGACCATCTATCCCTGGAATGGTTGCTACATTTTCGTTCACCACATGTTCAGGTAGGGTGAAAATTTCACCATATTCATTGTTAAATTTGATTGCAATGTCACGCGTCATCTCTACATGTTGAATCTGATCTTTCCCTACAGGGACTTTTTCTGTGTCCAAAAGTAAAATATCGGCAGCCATAAGGACAGGATAAGAGAAGAGGGCATGGTTGGCGGTAATCCCTTTTGCTACTTTGTCTTTATAGGAATGGGCTCTTTCAAGTAAACCCATAGGGGTGAACTTAGAAAGAATCCAATATAGCTCTAAAACTTGTGGAACATCACTCTGTACCCAAAAAGTTGTTTTCTCAGGATCTATCCCTAATGATAAGTAATCAACGGCTGCATCAAAGGTAAGTTGCTTTAAAAGAGATGCATCTTTTGATGTGGTAAGTGAGTGATAATTTGCAATAAATGTAAAAAGCTCCTCTTTTTCCTGAAGTTCTATCATGGGCTTCATCGCACCAAAATAATTACCTATATGAAGTTTTCCAGAAGCTTGGATTCCTGTTAATACACGCATATAAATCCTTTGATTAAATATTGGTGGAATTATACCAAAATATAGAGAAATATAGAGTACTATACTTCTGGAGTTTATTTTATTTTTTCTTTATGAAAAAATTTAAAAATGGTGATTTATATTGTTTTAGGATGTTTTATTGTATGATTAAACAGTGAAAGGACTATATCATGAAAAAAATAATTTATTTACTTTTTCTTGTTCCTCTCGTACTTACTGCTGGATTAGATATCTCTAAAATAAATAAGACACTTTCAAGTATGACTTCTTCTAAAGAAAAGTTAAAGTTTTTTAACGCAAACAGTAAAATAAAAATGAAAAGGGAATTAACTTTTACTTCTATTGAAAATGCAAATATTATACTTTTTCCAAAACAAAATTCAAAGGTATCTCAAATAAGTATTGTTGATTCATATAGTGCATTGAGAGATAATAAAAAATATATAGGTGCGATTTACCTCAGAAAGGAAAGAACTCAGATTGTTTTCATTAAAGAACGTTTAGAAAAAAATTCTTTAACACTGCCTTCAAAGTACGATAAATACATTATTACCGAGTGTCAGCTTAATCCTATCTGTTTATTAAAGTTATAAAAGCTTAAGATTTTTTAAGTGTTTTTCACAATTAGGCACATTCTTATGTTACTATACTTTAAAAAAACATAAAAAAATCTTAGGAAAACAAAGTGCATAATAAATTTATATTTTTTAATAATAACAAAATTTATTATTTTATAATGCTTGGTTTCATTTTTTTGATAGTTTCAGGAGCTTTCCTCTATAGCAATATTGATGACTTTGAAAAAAAATTAAAAAGTATACTTTTGCAAGAATCTATAACTTATTTAGATGATACGCTTACAAATGTTATAGATGATATGCTAGAAGATAGCCCTAATTTTATTGAAATGAATCTTAATGATGATGAGCTTAGGAGTAAAAATGAAGAGATTTTACGACCTTTTAATACCGATGATATAAACTCTTTATATCTATTATTTCTTAAAGATAATAAACTTTTTTTCCTTTTAGATACAGCCAATGATACTGATGCAGCGGATCTTTCAGAATCTTTTATTCCAGAAGAAACGTTGGAGGAAAAATATTTTAATTTAGCAATAGAAAAACAAGCCAAACAGTTGTTTATTCAAAATAAATTGGGTAACTTAGGTTTTACGCTAATTAAACCAATTATTGAAGATAAAAATCTTATTGGACTTTTGGTTATTGATTATACCCAAAGTAAATTGGCATCACTCTCTTCAATGATTAGTATTAAAAGTTTAGGAATTGCCCTTCTTATTATGATAGTGATGTTGTTTGCTTTTATCTATTATATTATTCATCTAAATTCAATGAAGTACAAAATCTATTATAATTTAAAAACAAATACGCTTAATAGAGTTTTTTTAACCGATAATTATGAAAAGATAGATTTCTCAAAATACTATGTTGTCTTGGCTGATTTAGATTTTTTTAAAAAAGTTAACAACCTCTATGGGCATGAAAATGGAGATAAAGTTATCACCTCTGTTATTTTAATAATAAATTCTTTATTAAGAAAAAGTGATAAATTTATCCAATACAGTGGGGAAGAATTTTTATTGCTTGTTTCCAAAGAAAATATTAACATAGAGGATTTTAAAAAACTTTTAGAAGATATTCGTGAGGGGATAGAGAAAACAAATTTTACAGTACTCAACGAATCGTTTACTTTAACCATCTCTTTGGGTGCTTTAATCCATACCGAGTTAGAAAAATCTCTTCAAGACTCTATCCATAAAGCCGATACCGCTTTATATAAGTCTAAACATAATGGTCGGAATAGGGTCTCTTACTTTGATTTAAGTGAAAGAAAAAGATTGCATCGAGAAAAGTTAAAAGAGATGATAGAATCGGATAAACTTATTTGCTATTATCAACCTATTCGACATTTAGAAAATCAAACATTACACCATTATGAAGCACTTTTGCGTATTAAAGATGGGGAAGATATTATTTTTCCAGATACCATTTTACCTGATTTAGAAAATAGCTATCTTTATAGTTATTTAACAAAGAGAATTATTGATTTTAATGTTGATAAATTAAGGGGTGATTCTAAAATTAAGATAGCCATTAATCTAAGTGCAGATGATTTAGTTAATGATTCTATTTTATCACTGTTGGCACAAAATGCCGATTTGTCAGACCGTTTATTTATAGAAATTTTAGAAAATAAGAGTATAGATTATAAAAAAGTTGAACTTTCAATCCAAAAATTAAAAATGTTTGGGTATAAAATTTGTATTGATGATTTTGGTTCTGGATATTCAAATATTAACCATCTTCTAAATCTCTCTATTGATTTTTTAAAGATTGATGGAAGTATTATCAAAGAGATTAACAATGACAAACGTGCCTATAGCATTGTTAAAACCTTTGCTCTTTTTTGTCAACAAAATGATATTGAGATGATTGCTGAATTTATAGACTCTCAAGAGGTGGTAGATACCTTAAAAAGTTTCGGAGTAGAGTATGGGCAAGGTTGGTACTTCTCTAAAGCCTTGCCCTACGAAGAGTTAGACAAGGAACATCTGTAGGGTGCGTTTCCTAACGCACCGTTAAAATTATTTACAATTAATGGTGTGTTTAGAATTAAAAATTAATCATCATCTATCCGTTGTCCCCGTTTTCTTCCACCAATATCAAGTGGTACACCTACAAAATCAAATTTCTCTCTAAATATATTGGACAAGTAACGTTTATATGAAAAGTGTAGCCCATCTGGACGGTTCATAATAATCGCAATTTTAGGTGGTTTGGTTTCATATTGGGTTGCAAACTTTATTTTAATAACAGCACCATTGAGTGATGGAACGTGATGTTTGTTAATCGCATATTTTAACACTTCGTTTAGTTTTGCTGTTGGGATTCTTTGTTTGTATCTTCCATAAATATCTATAATGTCATCTAAAATTTTATGAACACGTAAACCTGTTTTAGCTGAGATGGTGATAAGGGGTGCATAGTGTAAAAATCTAAGTTCATCACGAATATCTTCTACAGCTTTTTCATAAGTTCTATCATCCTCTTTTATATCCCATTTATTAAGGACAATAAGACAACCCAGTTTGTATTTCTCTACAAGGTTAGCAATCCGTTCATCAAGTTCAAGAACACCCACCGTAGAATCAATCATAAGCAAGGCAATATCTGCTTCAGCCAACATCGCTTCGGTTCTCTCAAACGCATACTTTTCTATCCCTAAAATTCGACCACGTCTCCGTATCCCTGCTGTATCGACAAAGGTTATTTTGTGGTCTTTGTATTCTAACTCTTCATCTATGGGGTCGATGGTTGTCCCTGCCACAGGTGAGACCACAGCACGTTCTTCGTTGAGTAGGGCATTGAGTAAAGAGCTTTTTCCTGTGTTAACACGACCAATAATGGCTACTTTTATCTCTTTATCTTCCTCTATCTCATCGGCATCATGTACCATCTCAACAATCTCTTCAAAGCTTAACTCTGCATCTTCAGCAATATCTGTGCTTTCTTCCTCTTCACGTTCAGGAATATACTCCTCTAGCCAAGCATAAAACTCATTCATATAACGGTTGTGACTTACCGACATTGGAAAAGTTCTCTCTGCTCCAAACTCTAAAAAATCCCAATAACGGATGGTTTCATCTTTGTCATTGTCTATTTTGTTGACCACCAAAGCGATGGGTTTCCCTAACTCTTGTAAACCATAAAAAAGCTCTTGGTCTTCAGGGTCAGGAATGTTTTTTCCATCAACCACATAAATAATAATATCGGCTTCATCAGCAGCTCGTAAAGATAACTTTTTTACGGTCGCAAACATCTCAGTAGAATCATCAATCCCCCCTGTATCTATCACTTCAAAATCACGATTACCTGAAATGGTCACTTGACGTTTTTTAATGTCACGGGTTGTCCCTACCACATCAGAAGTGATGGCATCTCTTTGTCGAAGAAGTCTGTTGAAAAGGGAACTTTTCCCTACGTTTGGTCGTCCTAGTATGGCTACTTTTTTTAGTTGTGTCATAAATCTCTTTCTCTAAATGTTTTTTGTGAAAGGTATAGTTCCCCAACTATGCCCTCAAATAACAGTCCAATTTGTAAAAGTTTGGGGTTTGGTTTTAACGGTGTGGTGAAGCACCACACCCTACGGTTAAAAATTATTGGAATTATAGCAGATTTTATTATTATTTTGATTTAGAAATGTTGTTACCATTTATTACAACTTTCTTTACTAATTAATTTCTTAACGTGTATTTTATTTAAAATAACTATGATGTTGTGTCATATTGTCACAGTTTGTACACATAAATATGATTAAATTCACTTATTAAAATCATAAAGGATTATTATTATGAAAAAATTATTACTTCTCTTAGGTTCACTGTTTTTGTTCTCTTCTTTCTCTTATGCTGAAACCATTACAGCCAATTATAAAGTAGAGTTTGGAATTTTTGGGGAGATAGGAATTGCAAATGCTACATTAACAAGAGATGAAAATTCTTATGAAATTTCTGTTGAATTAGAGGCAACAGGTATTTCAAAAACCTTATCAGGTAATCGAAAAGAGCATCATATCTCAAAAGGACATATAGAAAATGGTTTGATGGTTTCAGATATGTATCAAGTGATTAAGTCTCATGGGTCTAAAACAACCAACAAAGTCTATATGGTAGATCATACTACAAAAATAGTCACGAAATCATATAAGCATTGGAGAAATGGTAAGTTGACATCAGATGAAACGAAAACAGTTGATTACTATTCAAAAGATGACTTGTTAACATTATATTTTAATTTAGATAAGAAAATTGCAGATAAAACCATGAGCAATACTTATACTTTTACAGCAGTTGGTGCAGAAAAACAAAATGGTAGTGTTGATGTTCAAATACCTTCAAGTGCTGAATTGGGTGAATTTCAAGAGGCTTTAGGGACAGATGCTGATAGTTGGTATGCACGGGCAATTATTAACCAAAATATATTTGACAGTGATAAAGGGGAGTTACTTTTACGTATAGGAAAAGATGGTATTACTGAAAAAGCTGTGTTAAAAGATTTGATTTTCTTCGGAGATATCCGAGCCATAAGATTATAAGATTGAGTAAACTAGAGGGGTAAATACCTCTAGTTAATGCTTTTACTTAAGACATTTTAAACATTTTTTACTCTCTTTTTTTACGATAATTTTCTTTTTGGCTTCTTTGAATTGAGGTCTAAATTTAAGAACCTTTTTTCGTAATTCTTTATACGCTTTCCCTTTTAATTTGATAACTCTGGCTGTTTGTTTTTTGATGTAACGTCCAGGGTTAACAGGTCTTCCATTTTTATAAAGACCAAAATGTAGATGGGGACCAGTACTTCGCCCTGATGTCCCTACATATCCGATGGTTTGTCCTTGATGAACACGTGAGCCTTTTCTAACATTTTTAGCAAACCTCCTCATGTGTGCATAGAGTGTTTTTAAGCCATTACTATGTTGGATTTCAACCACTCTACCATAACCACCTTTCCAACCTCTATAGATCACTTTTCCAGAAGAACTGGCAATAATGGCACGACCTGATCTCGCTGCATAATCAATCCCCAAATGGGCTTTGTAACGCTTGAGTATGGGGTGATAACGTCGATGGGTAAAGGGGCTTGATATCCGTTTAAATTTTTTAAGTGGACGGATAAATTTTGTTGTATAGGTTCGTTTATATTTTTTCCCTAAAGAATCATAATATTTTTCATCATTCATTAAAAATCCGTAAAAAGGTTTTTTATTAATTTCTATTAAACAAGCTTGAATTTGAGGACTGGTAAAGACTTTTCCATTTCTGTATTTTTGTGTATAAAAAATAATAACCCTATCACCTTTTCTCATTTTTTTTAAAGCCAAAGATTTAGAGTAAACCTCTTCTAACTCTTTCCCATAGTACCAACTTTTTGTAGCTTTATATAAATCTTTTTGTAAATTGGTTTTAATTTTAATCGAGATGGTTTTTTCTACAAGGTCAAAAGGGATAGGGAGATATTTTGCAACATATCCTTTTTTTGTATTGGTTAATTGAAGCATCAATTCATTTGAGACAGGGATATTGATTTTAATTATTTTATTCTTTTTTCTCTCAATGGTGTATGTTTGTCCAGCTCTAATCTCTTGAATTAATTCTTTATCATCGTTGTCCATATCATAATAGGTTTTTAATGGAATATTATATTTTTCTAAAAATCCTAAAAAGGTTAATTTCTTACTCCAAACATATTCTTGTGCATTTAAATTTTGCCCTAACATGAGTAGGAAGGTTATAAAAAACAGTAATTTACTAAGCATTTATTCTCTTTTTTTGTTAAATTTTCAATTATTTTAACTGAAATATTCTTATTTTATACGTTTTTATCTGTTTTATTGAATAAATACTATGATTTTTACATTACTTTTATGTTGAAGAATAAAGATAATCTCTATTCTCTTTAAATATGATAAAATTCCAAGAAATTATCAAAGGTTGCGTTTGAAAAAATACATATTGGGGATAGACAGAGGTATTTTGTTTATGCTTTTGGCTTCATTGTCGTTTGCTATTATGGGTGGTTTTGCCAAAGTTGTTTCACAAGTTCTCCCCCCTGTTGAAGTTACCTTTTTCAGAAATGTATTTGGTGTACTTTTGGTAGGGTTCGCCATCTATAAATCACCACTTAAACAGATAGGTGGAAAGCCTTTACTCTTACTATTTCGTGGAACTATGGGTTTTGTGGCTCTTTTGGCTTATTTTTACATTATTGCTTATATCCCTTTGGGGGAAGCTGTTACCTATAATAAAACCTCACCGATTTTTGTGGCTATTTTTGCTTATATTTTTTTAAATGAAAAGTTAAGTCGTTGGTCTATCTTGGCTGTTGTGGTAGGTTTTGTAGGTATTGCTTGTATCTCTATGCCAGAGGAGGGGAGTTTTATCTTTAACAAATACAGCTTTTTAGGGATTTTTTCAGGTGTTGGGGCAGCTTTGGCGTATACTTCTATTCGGGAGCTTCGACAATATTACGACACCAGAGCCATAGTGATGAGCTTTATGGGGGTAGGGACAATCGCTCCTGTACTTTTAATGTTGGCAACCCCTTATGTTAATGCCCCTAAAAGTTTAGATTTTATGTTTGCAGAGTTTGTTATGCCCCAAGGTATTATATGGCTTTACGTTTTGATTATGGGATTATCGGCTACAGCATCTCAAATTTTGATGACCAAAGCGTATGAGTTGAGTAAAGCAGGGATAGTGGGGACAATCTCTTATTCCAATATTGTTTTTGCATTGATTATAGGAATCTCTTTAGGTGACCCCATACCTACCCCTTTGAAAATTTTAGGTATAATTTTGGTCATAAGTTCAGGGCTATTGGTAGCGTTGTCTAAAGAAAAATAAGAGTAAGGAATAAAATGAAATTAATAGCAGGTCCATGTGTATTAGAGAGTCGTGATACCGTCATGAGAATAGCAGAGTCATTAATCAAATACCATGAAGACTGTACCAAAGATTTTTATTTTAAAGCAAGTTTTGATAAAGCCAACAGAACGTCACTCGATTCTTTTAGAGGTCCAGGGATTGATGAGGGATTAAAACTTTTACAAGAGGTGAAAGAGCAGTTTGGTTTTAAACTCTTAACCGATGTTCATGATTATACACAACCACAAGCTGTAGCAGAAGTGGTAGATGTGTTGCAAATCCCTGCTTTTTTGTGTCGTCAGACCGATTTACTGGTAGCTTGTGCCAAAACATCGGCTGTGGTCAATATTAAAAAAGGTCAATTCTTAGCACCACAAGCGATGGAACATTCAGTGGCTAAAGTGCTTAAAACAAGAGGTTTTGAGGGTGAAGTAAGCTATGAAAATGCAGACAAATACAATGTTTGGTTAACGGAGCGAGGTTCTAGTTTTGGTTACGGAAACTTGGTGGTTGACATGCGTGGACTGAAACAGATGAGAGAGTTTGCCCCTGTCATTTTTGATGCAACCCATTCTGTACAACAACCTGCATCAGGGGGGGCAACCTCTGGTGGTGATTCTTCTTTAGTTCCGTACCTCTCTCGTGCAGCAGCAGCTGTGGGTGTGGATGGTTTCTTTTTTGAGACCCATTTTGACCCAAGCATTGCACTAAGTGATGGTCCAAATATGATAGAATTGAAAAAACTAGAGATTTTAATGGGTCAAATTGAGGCGATACAGAGTATTGTAGAGTAGGTTCTATCTCATCGAACAAAGTGAAAGTTTAATCTGTTATAATTATTTAAAATTATAATAAATAACAAAAATAAAAGGAACTAAATGAACGTAGTAGAAGGTAATTTAGCTGTAGATAAAAGTAAAAAGGTAGCCATTATTAATGCAAGGTTTAATCACTTTATCACAGACAGATTGGTTGAGGGTGCAGAAGATGTTTATGCAAGACATGGTGGTAATTCCGAAGATTTAGATCTTATTTTAGTGCCAGGTGCGTTTGAAATTCCATTTGCCTTAGACAAAGCATTGGCTTCAGGTAAATATGATGCTGTATGTTGTTTGGGTGCTGTGATTCGTGGTGCAACACCTCACTTTGACTATGTATCAGCAGAAGCAACCAAAGGTGTGGCAAGTGCTACGATGAAACATGGTAAACCAGTTACTTATGGTGTTCTAACTGTCAATAGCATCGAACAAGCGATTGAGAGAGCAGGGACAAAAGCAGGAAACAAAGGTGGCGAAGCGATGGCTGGACTGATTGAGATGATGAATCTTTATACAGCTTTAGAGGTATAATTAAATATTGGTGTGATGGTGGCATACCCCAAGGGCATTTCCGTTGGGCATCACCCCCTACAGTTGTAAATTTGTAGGGGGCGATTGCTATCGCACCATTAATTAAATATATATAAAAGTTCAAAATTTGAATTTTTATATACATTTAGTAGGGTGCTGTTTTCCAACGCACCAAAAAAGGTAACATAAACATGGCAACAAGACATCAAGCAAGAACAGCAGTAGTAGGACTTTTATACGCATACGATTTGGGTAACGATAACATCGCAAACTTTTCAGATGAGATTTTAGAAGAAGACAAAATTCGTAATAAACAAAGAGAGTTTTCAAAAGCACTTTTTAAAGGGACAATAGATAACCTTAAAGTGATTGATGATGAGGTTCAAAAGCACCTTAAAGGGTGGGATTATAAATCTATTGGTAAAGTGGAAAAGTCTATTATGCGTTTGGCTACTTTTGAGATTATGATAGAGGGTACAGACAAACGTATTATCATCAATGAAGCGATAGAGTTAGCAAAAGCGTTGGCAGATGATAAATCTCCCCGTTTTATCAATGCTGTTTTAGATGCAATAGGTAAAGAAGAATCTGCAAACATAGAAAAACCAGAAGAGAAAGAAGTTCCAAAAGAGAAACCAGAATAATTAAAACCGTAGGGTGCGTTTTCCAACGCACCATTAATATCAGGATTTAAATTTTACATTATAAAGAGGGGATAAAATGCAACACTTTTTCAAAATATCTCTCCTTTTCTTCCTAACCCTCCCCACTATTTCTAAAGAGATAAAACCAGCATTCATCTTAAAATCTAAAGGTTTAGTCAACGACTTTGTACTCGATGGTTTAGAACTTTACGTAGCCAACAATGAAGGTTCAGTTGAAATTTTTAACATAGAGAAAGAGGAAAAAGTAGGTGAAATCTTCATCGACCCACTGCTCACTACCAAAGATGTTTGGACAAATGTAAAAATACTCTCAGTTGACAGATACAAAGGGAAAACACTCATCGTCAGTACAGCCAAAGATGGTTACCGAAATGTTTGGATTGACGATGGTAAAAAACTTACACTTCTTATTAATACCAAGAAAAAAAGCACCGTTAAAGAGGCACGTTTTGTCAATGAAAAAGATTTTGTTTATGGTACTTTGGGTTATGATATCGCCCGTTATACTTTAAATGACAGTTACCATGCCTATAAAAATCAAATAGAAGAGAGTGCCTTTTCAGACATGGTTCTGAGTGAAGATAAAACCACCATGATAACAGCCAGTGAAAGTGGTCAAGTTACCGTGATAGATGTCAAAAGTGGAAAGGTTTTAAAACAACCTAAACCACTTAACTTAGACAATATTTATAAACTTGATTATAAAAATGGAAACATCATCACAGCAGGTCAAGATCGAAGGGTAGGGGTGTACCCAAAAAATGGAGAACCTTATTACCTAAAAAGTAAATTCTTGGTCTATTGTGTAGGTTTAAGCCCCAGTGGTAAAATAGGTATCTACTCAGCCAATGAAAACAATGACCTTCAACTGTTTAACGTTTCCACAGGCAAAAAGACAGATATTTTAACAGGTCACGATAGTGTTCCCTCTACCATTAAATTTTTTAACGAAGATGGCTTTTTTTCGGCTGGGTATGGGTATCGTATCTATTATTGGAATTTGAAAGGGAGTAAGTAAAGTTTGAATTCCTAAATCAAGCTCAAAAACCCGTAGGGTGCGTTTTCCAACGCACCACGAAATCAAAGCAAAAAAAGATAGTGTATTTATAATTATTCTTCCCTTATTCATTAAAATTACTTAATCGTAACCATATCTTTATCTTTTTAACCTTAGCATAGTATAATCGCGTATAAAAATTTATTATAACTATAAGGATAATAATGAGTGCCTTAAAAAGTAAACGGATGACCATAGAAGAGGCGATTGAACTCATCGATCATGCTGATTTGAAGAGCTTAGGGAAGATGGCAAAGGCTCGTAAAAAAGAGATGCATCCTAAAGGGGTAACCACCTTTGTGGTCGATAGAAATATTAACTATACCAACATCTGTTGGGTTGATTGTAAGTTTTGTGCTTTCTATACCCATGAGAAAAAAGAGGATGCTTATATTTTAACTTTTGATGAGATAGATGAGAAGATAGATGAACTTATTGCCATTGGTGGGACACAAATTTTGTTTCAAGGTGGGGTTCATCCTAAGCTTGAAATCGAATGGTATGAAGAGTTGGTGGAGCATATCCATAACAAATACCCAACTGTTACTATTCATGGATTTTCAGCCATAGAGATAGACTACATCGCCCAACGTTCTAAACTTTCCGTTTCGGAGATATTGGCACGACTAAAGGCGAAAGGGTTAAGCTCTATCCCTGGGGCAGGGGCAGAGATACTTTCTGACAGAGTACGTGATATTATTGCTCCTAAAAAATTGGGAACAGAGAAGTGGCTAGAGGTGCATAGAGAAGCACATAAGCTTGGGATTAAATCTACAGCAACCATGATGTACGGAACAGTTGAGACCACACGTGAGATAGTGGAGCATTTTGACCATGTTCGTAGACTTCAAGATGAAACAGGTGGGTTTCGAGCCTTTATTATGTGGTCGTACCAAAGTGACCATACACAGTTGAAGCGTGAGTTGCCAACCATAGAGAAAAGTACCTCAAATCAGTACCTACGTTACTTGGCTGTGGCACGTTTGTTTTTAGACAATGTACCAAATATTCAAAGCTCTTGGGTGACACAAGGGAGCTACATCGGTCAGATGGCACTGGAATTTGGAGCAAATGACTTGGGTTCAACCATGATGGAAGAGAATGTGGTTTCAGCAGCTGGGGCGAGTAACTCTATGAATCAAGATGAGATGATACATCTTATTCGAGACATTGGTGAAAACCCTGCAAAACGTAATACAGCTTATACAATTTTGGAGAGATTTTAATGAAAAAAATATTGTTTTTTATATTGGTACAAGAAGTTTTATTGGGAAATACTACAACTTTGGTAGAGAAAGCCAGTACCAGTTATCACAAAACTTTAGCAACTGCTTTAAAACAGATGGAAGAGATTGTAAATACTAAAAAATTATTAAAAGAAAGGACAACGTTGGACTATTTAGACGTAAATAATATAAAGATACCACTAATATTTGAAGAAGATAAAAACTTACCAATTATTTCAATGCAACTCATATTTAAAAATTCGGGGTCATTAACCGATACCAAAGATGGTTTGGTCAAAATGACAGGAAAACTTCTAAACGAAGGGACATTAAAAGATGGTAGCACAGGTTTTGCAACTAAACTAGAGAGCAGAGCCATAGGGCTTTCATCAGCTTCTGGAGCTGAAACATTTGTTATGGAATTGGGGGCTTTAAAAAGTGAATTCTCCTATGGTTTAGAGCTTTTTAAAGAGTTATTAACCGACCCCAACTATAGTGAAGAGACATTAAAAAAGATTAAGACACAAACGATAGGGCAGTTAAAAGGGAAAGAGAGTGATTTTGATTACATCTCATCGTTGGCAATGAAAAAGATGATTTTCCCCAATACCCCTTTGGCAAAGCCTAGTTTAGGAACAGTTGAGAGTGTTGAAAGTATCACTTTGGATGATATTAAAAAGCATGTAAAGGAACATTTGGGCTTAGAAAATGCCATTGTAGTGATGGGTGGAGACCTAACACTTGTAGAAGCTAAAAAAATGGCTAAAGGGTTGTTAAGTGGTCTGAAAAATGTGAAATCTGTTGATATAAAAACTATGAAAGCTTTAGGAAAAGAGCAGGTTAAAGAGCAGATTGTTAAAAGTGAACAGGCTTATGTCTATTTTGGTTCTCCCTTAGATATTAAATACGATTCTAAAGAGAGACACCTTACACAAGTGGCATCATTTGTTTTAGGGAGTTCTGGTTTTGGTTCTCGTCTTATGGAGGAGATACGGGTTAAAAAAGGGTTGGTGTATTCTGTTTACAGCCGTTTTAAGATTAACAAATCCCACTCCTATTTTTCAGGGTATCTCCAAACCAAAATAGAGTCAGGAGATGAAGCTGTTAAGTCGGTAAAAGAGGTGGTAGAACTCTTTTTAGAAAAAGGGATAACCCAAGAGGAGTTAACCTCAGCACAGCAGTTTTTATTGGGTTCTGAACCCCTTAGAAATGAGACGTTATCACAACGTTTGGGTCGTGCTTTTCAAGAGTACTATACCAACAGACCATTGGGTGCATCGGTTGAGATTTTGAAAAAAATAGAGACAATAACACTGGATGAGATTAATGCTTTTATTAAAAGTCATAAAGAGATAGCACAACTCTCTTTCTCTGTTGTAACAGGTGAAAAAGTGGAAAAGAAGTAAAAAAGATTACAATTTGACATCTTATTAACGATTCTTTGGTTTCTGTGTTACAATATTCTAATTTTAAAAGGATAGTGTATGCAAGAAGCCAAAGCCCTGTTTCAAAAACTTAAAATAGTCTCTTTGTTAGACTTGGCACTGCTTGTTCCCACCTCTTATAAAAACACCATTTTAGCTCAAACCATTAACATTGGTGAGACCCAAACATTTGAGGCTACTCTTGATGAGGTTTCAAGCTTTAATGGGAAGCTTCAGCTCACTTTTTTTCTCCCTTTTTTCAATAAACGTTTAAAATCAATGCTTTTTCGTGTGACCCCTTACCATTATAAACTTTTTACTGTAGGTTCTCGGCATTATATCCAAGGTAGGGTTGAGGAGTATAGAGGATATCTACAGATGAATCAGCCAAAGTCTGTTAAGAAGACAGGGGAGATTGTTCCTAAATACAGTACAACGCTAAAAGAGAGCAGTATCCGTTCCCTTATAGAAGTTTACATCACCGAGTCGATGCTTTATGCTGAGGGTTTAGACAGGAGAGAAGTTTCCACTTTAATGGGTCTACATTATCCTAAAAATTTAAAAGAGATAGAGGGTTATGATACAGAAGTTTTGAAGTTTGTAGAAGCTTTTAACCATATGAAAAAACTTAGAGGAAAAAAAGCAGATTTTCCCTCTTTAATGAGTTTAAATGGAGATATAAGCTCTTTTGTAAAAGCACTCCCCTTTACACTAACCCAAGAGCAACAGCATGTTATTGCTGAGGTAAAAGAGAGTTTAAAATCGAAAGAGAAAGCTTCTAAACGTTTGATTATCGGTGATGTTGGTTCAGGAAAAACCATGATTATTTTAGCCTCAGCGATGATGGCTTACCCTCAAAAAAGCATACTTATGGCCCCCACCTCTTTGTTGGCGATTCAATTGTATGAAGAAGCAGAGAAACATCTCCCCTCTTATGTTAACATCGCTTTGGTGATGCAAGGGAAAAATGAGGGGGATTATCTCATGGCTGATTTTATTATAGGGACTCATGCCATACTGCATAAAGATGATATGCCTGAAGCTCCGTTGGTGATGGTGGATGAACAGCACCGTTTTGGGACAAAACAACGGGCTATTTTAGAAAATATGATGGCAAAAGGGGAGCGAAAGCCCCACTACTTACAGTTTTCAGCAACACCGATTCCTCGAACCCAAGCGATGATGCAGTCGGAGTTGATAGATGTGAGTTTGATTACCTCTACCCCTTTTGAGAAAGATATCACAACCAAGGTGATAGATAAGGGGGATTTTTCAGAACTTTTAGAGGAGATAAAAGATGAGATAGCACAAGAGCATCAAGTGCTTATTATCTACCCTTTGGTGGAAGAGAGTAAAGAGATTCCCTATCAGTCACTGGATGAGGGTCGAGGGTTTTGGGAGAAAAAATTTAAGAATGTTTATTTAACCCATGGAAAAGACAAGAAAAAAGAGGAAGTTTTACGAGAGTTTAGGGACAAAGGTGACATCCTTTTGGCAACCACTGTGGTGGAAGTGGGTATCTCTTTGCCCCGTTTAACACTGATTGTCATCGTAGGAGCTGAACGTTTGGGTTTGGCAACACTTCATCAGTTACGTGGACGGGTAGGGCGTTTGGGTCTTAAGAGTTGGTGTTATTTGTTTACGAACAACAAAAAGAACAACCGTTTAGAGTCATTTACCCAAACCATGTCAGGCTTTGAAATCGCAAAATTGGATTTAAAATTTAGAAATTCTGGGGATATTTTGGATGGAACGATTCAGAGTGGAATGCAGTTTAAGTGGTTAGATTTGGCAGAGGATGAACATATCGTGAAAGTGGCAAAAGAGAGGGTGAAAAATTTCTAATGAACAATAAATTACAAACCATACTACTCAAAGCAAAAGAGGATGTTTATACCCATTTGAGTGGGGGAAACATCTCACGTATTTTAGGGCAGGGGTATGACTTTTCTGAACTTAGAGAGTATGATGTCTCGGATGATATTCGACATATATCTTGGATAAACTCTGCGAAATTGGGTCAGCCTTATGTCAAGAAAATGCATGAAGAGCGAGAACTTAATGTGGCTGTTTGTTCTTTGCTTGATGGGCGTTTTTTAGTAGGAAGAAAGAGAGAGCTTTTAGAATATGTTGTGGCTGTTTTGGGTTACTCTAGCTATGAATCCAATGACCTTTTTACAGCATTTACTTTTGTGGGTTCTGAACTTAAAAATTATGAACCCACAAAAAATCTTTATAGTATAGAGCATGTTGTTGAAGAGATTTCTAGGATAGAACTTTTAGGAAAAAAGAGAGATGATTCTCAGATTAATAGGATAGAGATGGAATCAAAACATCTACTCTTTGTCATCGGTGACTTTTTAGATTTTGTTGACTTGTCTGTTTTGGCTCAGAAGCATGAAGTGGTGGTTATAATAGTTCGTGACGTGTTAGAGGAAAATCCTAATGCTTCAGTAAATATACAGCTTATAAACCCCCAAACAAATCATCTTATCCATCAGCTATTAAGTAAAAAAGCGATTCTTCATTATAAAGCCAAGCTTTTAGAGCATGACAAGAAACTCTTTCATCATTTTAATGAACATGCTGTAAAATATGTAAAAATTTATACAGAAAATGAGGTTTTATGGAAGTTAGAGCAGTTGTTGAGATAAAGGCTCTTTGTGGAAGAACCTATGGATAAAGCTTAAATTATGGCATAACAGCTTAGGCATTCCTCTTTTTTATCAATGTGTTGTGCGACACAAGAAGGGTTTCCTGGGTAACAAGCAATGGTAGGGTTTTTTGTAGCACATCCTGAATAAAGTGTACTTAATATTGTTCCTAAAAGTAGAGTTAAAAGTGTGGATTTCATCTATTTCCTTTTGGTTTTGTAATGAAATTATATTAACTTTTAATTAACAGAAAAAGTATAAACGGTTTAGATATGGTTAACTAATTTTTATTTTATCGGTAAAAGAGAAGAGAGGACAGTAGAAAAGTAGTATTTTCGAATGGTTTTCTTTTTTATATCCCAACACCATAAGTTTTTAGGAGTTAAGTTTACTCCCCCTATCCATTTATTAATAGGTTTTATATCTAACCAATTTTCTTTGCCTTGTAAAACTTTCTTTCCTAAAGGGGTAATGGTTAGTTCTTGTCCATTTTGTCTTGAAGCAATAAGTTTATAGTCAATAAAATCATCTAAAATCTTCCAAAAAATAACATCACCCATAAATTTTCGTTCCTCATATCTTTGGTGTTTTATAAAAATCTTTCTAGGTTCTCTTTCCCCTTTTGAGATAATAAGTAGGGCTTGATGAGCTGTACGAGAAAGTCCATTATTGGTATTGGGAAACTCTTCTAACATTCGGATAATGGTACTTTTTAAAAATGGTAAAGTGGAGGTTTTTTCATTGAGTAATTGAAACCAGTTTAAAGGTGTTGGTTGACAAAAAGATGACCATCCTTGTTGTGCTAGAGTAAAATGTTTTTCTGTAATAATCTCTTGATATTTTAATAAATTAAAAATTTCAGAAGGGGAAGTCTCTCCTAGATAGTTGTTCGTACAGATAAGAGAAAGGGTGGTTATTCTAGAGAGATTTTTTGAAAACCAAGATAAGATTTGTAAAAGTTGTAATTGATCATAAAGGTCATGTTCAAACCATAAAATAATTTTTATATATTTTTTATGATTTTTTAAAAGATTGTCTCTTTTTTTAAAACGTTCTGTAATCTCGTTTAATTTACCAAAACCTTGTTCATAAATAAAATGAGCACGTATTTTAGAGAGTTTCTCCAGTGAAAAATTTTGAGGAACTGGTCCCTCATGTAGAAAATCATTCCATGGTAAAAAATCTCCATTAATTTTCGCTGTTTTCATTAAATCTATAACAGCATCTCCACTAACGATGTTAAGAATTTTAACCATTTTTAAAGTCACCTCATTTTTATGCTATTATACTCTATCTTAGATTGTATGATTATGATATAATAATTAATGTTTAAAATTATACTAAAATTTATACCCCTTATATTCTTAGTGGGTTGTGCGAGTAAGCCTATCACTTGGAAAGAACGTATTCTAAATCACAACACAGCTCCTGTCTCTTTAGCATTTAGTGAATATGGCGATAAAACCAATAAAACGTTATTGTTTTTACATGGCTTTGGGGAAAATCGAAAAACATGGCGATTTCTTATCCCCTCTTTGTCCAAAAATTACCATTTAATCATGGTTGATTTGAAAGGTTTTGGAGATTCACCTGCACAAGATGATAAGGACTATTCTGTTTATGATCAAGCCTATTTTGTAAAAGAGTTTATGGAAGAAAAAAATTTACAAGATGTCACGCTGGTAGGGCGTTCATTTGGAGGGGGAGTTGCCCTTGTTTTGGCGTTAATGCAAGAAGATAAGTTAATACAAAATAAAATAAGAAATTTGATTTTGATTAATAGTATGGCATATAAACAGAGACTCCCCTCTATGTTAAGAACACTTAATCAACCTATCATCGGTTTTTTAGGAATCCATCTTATCTCTAACGATTGGATGGCCGAAGAGGGGTATAGATTGGCTTTTTATGATGACAGTTTAATCTCAAAAGAGAGCCTTAAATATACCAGCGAATATCTCTCCCATCCCTTAGCAAAGTATGCTTACTTACAAACTGTAGATCAGCTTATCCCTGATGATATTGCTGAGATGCAAAAACGTTATAAAGAGATTACTCTTCCCACTTTGATACTCTGGGGAAAAGAGGACCTGTCTATAAGAGTTAGTACAGCAAAAAAACTAAGAAGAGATTTAAGAAACAGTACTTTGAAAGTTTTCCCTTTGGTTGGACACATGGCACAAGAGGAGATACCTCAAAAAGTTAGTGTTGAAATTCATAAATTTATGGAAGTGAATTGATGACATTATAAGAAAAAGGGGTCCAAGGACTAACAGAAACATTTGCTTCTTTTAACTGTTCCCCTGTCCATGTGTTACATGTTGTAAAAATATTATATTGGTAGGGTGAACTATAAAATATATCATCTCTTCCATACCCTTTGTACTTTTTATGTTCAAAATCAAAACTTTTAAAAATACTTTTTTCTAAATCTTTTAACTGTTCATTTGAGAGTTTAACCTCTTTTAAATCTTGAAAATAAGAGATATCTCTATAGTATTTTACATAGACCACAGAAGGGCTATTGAGAAAGAGTGCTTTAAATGCTGAAGTGATTTTTAAATCATCCCATGTTGGGGTATTGAGATAAAACTCTTTGTCTCCCCAGCCAAAAGAGAGATAACCGTTAGAGTGTATAATATGTTTGGGGAGTTTCTCTTTCCACTTTTGATCCAAGGACTCAATGTTTATGATAATATCACTATGTAATTGACTATAAGAGATATAGATGGTTTTATTTTGTTCTAAAAAAGTTTCTATTTTGGTTGGAAAAAAGGTTAACAGATGAGCAATAGCAATATAGAGGATCAAAGGTATCAACAGAAATAAAAAAAATATAAAAGTCTTTTTTAATAATTTAAAAAAAAGCATAATTGAAGCCTTGTTTTTTATCTAATAATAATATAATTTTTTAAAATTATCGTGAAATATTGACAATTCATTAATCTAAATGGGATATAATGCACAGACTATAGCAATATGAAGGAGAGAGAGATGAGTGTTAAAGTTGTTTGTACACATTGTGGTAAAGTAAATAAGATACCTAAAAAAGAGAGTTATGCTAAGGCGAACTGTGGACATTGTAAAGAATCAATGTTGGGGCAAAAACCTTTTGAGGTAGATAAAGCAGACTTATTACATATTTTAGTGAACAGTGATATTCCTGTGATTGTAGACTTTTGGGCACCATGGTGTGGACCATGTATTCAGATGGCACCAGCTTTTGAAGAAGCATCATTAGCACTCCCTCTACAAGTACAATTTTTGAAAGTAAATACAGACGAACATCAAGAGCTAGGGGCTATCTATGGTATAGAGAGTATCCCTACTATGATTGCTTTTAAAGGGACAAAAGAGCAAGAGCGTGTTTCAGGTGCAATGAGTGCAGGTCGGTTGGTTTCTTGGGCAAAACAGTTCGTATAGTAGTAGAAGAAAAAAGGGTAGATAATGGCTAAAGCAAAAATATTGTTATTGGAAGATGATGCAAATTTAAATGAAACTATCTCAGAGTTTTTAGAAGAAGAGGGCTACAGTGTTGAGAGTACTTACGATGGTTATGAAGCACAAGATAAACTTTATGAAAGTAAATATGATTTACTTTTACTTGATGTAAATACCCCTGGGATTGATGGATTTACACTCCTTAAGGATGCGAGAGAAAATGATGTTCTTGCTCCCTCTATCTTTATCACCTCTTTGGATGGTGTGGATGATTTAGAGAAAGGTTTTCAAAGTGGATGTGACGATTATATTCGTAAGCCATTTGTATTAAAAGAGTTACTTATACGTGTAGAAACACTTTTAAGAAGAGGTTTTTTCCATGAAGCAACGGAGTATATTAATCTTGGGGATAACATAGAATACAATACCAAAGCCAATGAGTTGTTGGTTAATGGAAAAGCTGAAACTTTAGGGAACAAAGAGTCGGCACTTTTTAAACTGTTTATGAAACATCCTGATGAGGTACTTTCTCATGATAGAATCTATAAAGAGTTATGGGACTACGATGAAGACCCAAGCGATACAGCACTGAGAACATACATTAAAAATATTCGTAAAATTATAGGTAAGGATAGAATTGTCAGTATCAAAAAACAAGGGTACAAATTTACTTCGAAGTAGTGAAAAAAGTTCACTAACGGGGTTTCTTTCTCTTTATATTATTCTTGTCACAATGGTTCTTCTGTTGTTGGGAGTTTTTTACTACAAGAGTCAAGAAGCCTTGATGTTTTCCAATCAACGCACAATACTCTCCTCTTATGCCAACAAACAAGTTAAAGCATTAAAACTTCTTCATCACTATTTCCCTGAGCGTACCAAATACCCCCGTAGTACAATATTTCGTAGTGCTATTTATGATATAGAGGGTGTCTTGATTTTTTCTACACTTGAAAATGGAAAGGTCAATTTTGATAAAGAGATTTATCGTTCAGGTAACAACATACAGTTTTTTAAATATCTTGATGATTACTACCTTGGGGCAAAATATCTTTTTATTGAGATAGATGAAGATGAGACATGGCGAGAGGAGACCATTGCCAATATTGTATCTTTTGGTGGTTTGGCACTGATGGTTTTGGCAATATTCGGTCTTTTCTTTGTAAAGTTGTTTTTACGCCCTATGAAAAAGTCGATGATGTTGCTTGATGATTTTATTAAAGACACAACCCATGAGTTAAATACTCCTATTTCAGCCATTTTAGCCAATGTGGAGATGATGGATACTGAGGTGATGGGTGAAAAAAATAAAAAGAAATTGGCACGAATCAACATCGCAGCCAAGACAGTTTCCCATTTGTATAAAGATTTGACCTATCTGACGCTCAACCATAATAATGAATCAAACGATGAATGGATTGATTTAAAGGCTCTGATTGAAGATAGGGTTGAGTATTTTGCCATTTTGGCAGGTTCAAAAAAGATTACATTTGATTTGGATTTAAACTATTCAACCCTCTATATAGATGGGGTTAAAATAGCCAGAGTTGTTGACAATTTAATCTCTAATGCTATAAAATATAACAGACGTTCAGGTAGGATAAAAATTACCTTGCGTAAGAGTTATTTTATTGTTCAAGATAGTGGAATAGGGATAGAGACCGATAAAGTATCAGAAATATTTGAACGCTACAGCCGATTTAACAGTTCAGAGGGTGGTTTTGGGATTGGCTTGAATATTGTAAAAAGTATTATAGATGAGTATGATTTAAAAATAGATGTAGAATCTATTTTAGGTACAGGAACAACCATCCGTGTAGATTTTTTGAAAGGGGCAGTTGATGATTAAGGTATTAAAAATTTTTCAAAATTCTTTGGAACTGGAGGCTTTAGCCTCGAATAAGATGAGGCTAAAGCCATCGTTTCCGAATGTTACAAGAACTTTATTGTTAATATTACTTCTTAACGGCACATCCCATGCCAAAGAGGAGCGAGAAGATGTTTACACACGTAACTGCATCCCTTGTCACCTCTACTTACCCTCTTCTTTAGAACGGATGTTTATGAACTACTTAAAAACCTATAGTGGTGAACAAACATTTAAATCTTCGTTAAAAGTTTTTTTAAAAGACCCCACAGAGGAGGAGTCTTTAATGTCCGATATGTTTATAGAACATTTTTCTGTCAAAGATAAAAGTACTTTGAGTGATGAAGAGTTAGAAAAGGCGATTGATATTTATTGGGATACTTATAATGTTAGGAATAAGTTAAGATAAAAAGTATAAAGTTAATGTTTTTTATACATTGACTTTAATACTTCTTATTTTTGAGCTTTCTGAACAGCTTTAAAGGCATTAATTTTACCATAGGCTCTTTCTAGATCAAAACCATTCCAATAATCAGCTTTATCTTCACCCACTTTATCTGCTGTAGATATTAAAATATCCCTTACTTCTTTTGGTGTAATATTTGGATTAACACTATACATAAGAGCAACTACACCAGCTACAATTGGAGCAGAAAAACTAGTACCATCTGTAAATGCATAATTATTCGATACTAAACCATAATTTTTAGTAGAGCCTTGATCTCCTGAATCATCTAATGCCAATATACCAATAGAAGTTGAATGATTTCCACCAGGGGCTATTACATCAATATTCATTCCATAGTTAGAATATAGTGCAACATCATTAAGTTCTGAACTTGCACCAACACCTATAACCCATTGAACTTCTGATTCATCATCTATTCCTTCATCATCTAAACTTGAACCCTCATTTCCAGAAGCAAATACAACAGTAATTCCAGCATCATATAAAGATTTTAATTCAGCTACTATTGCCTCTGATACAGCACTTGTACCCCATGAACAACTAATGACTTTTGCTCCATTGTTTTTCGCATATTCAAAAGCTTCAATTACTGCCGAATCAGCTTCTTCTTCTTGTCTAATTAAAATCAGTTTTGATTCAGGTGCTATACCAACAATTCCTTTCCCATTTATAGGTGCTCCAATAAATCCAGCACAGTTGTTTCCGTGTGAGGCATCAGTGATGTTATTGGAGTGATGATAAATATCATCCGTTTTACCATCTACATTATAGGCTAAAAAAATATTCTCTTTTAAATCTTCATGATTTACATCTGCTCCATCATCAATAACTGCGACTTTAATGCCTTTCCCTTTTGTAATCTTCCAAGCTTCAAGTATATTTATGTCTGCATTGGGGTCAATATTACCCTCTAAAGCTTCTTTTCCAGTTACATTAGCAACTTCAGCTACAATTTTTTGCTCACTACTATTTTTTGAATCTATATGCCATAGATATTTATAATATGTCTCATCAGATACAATTCTCGTCAGTTTCGTAGTTTTTTCAATATTCACAACTAACGCTTCACTTGCATTATCACTTGAATCTTTTAAAACAATTGAAAATGTTTTTGTACCATCTACTCCTGAAGTATCTAAATTTATAGTTAGTTTTCCATTGCTTCCAATTGTTCCTACATTATTACCATTAAGCCAAACACGTGTACCTACTTCTCCATTGACTTCTACACTTTGAGTATCTGCTATCGTTGTTGTTGGGGTTGTTGTTAAGGTTGGTTTTGTGGGAGCTGTTGTGTCGAGAACAATTTCTATTGCACTAACAACCACACTCATACTATCATTACTTATTGCCCCATCATTATCGGTAACAGATAATACTAAAACATCTGTTCCTATAATGGTGGGTAAATAAGAAAAACTAGGAGTTGTTGCTAAAACTATTGAGTCTTTTTTCCATTCGTAAGAAATAATGCTTCCATCCGTATCACTGGCTGTTCCTGTAATGGTTATCGCTTTATTTATTTCTGTTGTTCTATCTGAACCAGCATTAACTAAAGGTACTTTATTTTCAGCTTCTACTTCCACATAACTATAAACGGTGATTTCAATATTAATAATTAGTTGTTTTTCAGAGTTATAAATAATAATGACTTTTAAGGGATAAGTCTTCTCTTTTCTTTCTAGTTTTTGAGAACTATTTGATAAAAGTTTTTGAATAGTTAATGTACTATTGGTACTAATAAACCCATCTTTCGAAATCGAGAACTTATTTGCATTGATACCACTCAACTTAACAGTTTTAACAGCATCATCTGTTTTAGTTGGTATCGTTACTTTTCCAACATTTGTTCCCTTTATAACGCTCTCATTAATATCAAATGATTCTGTTTGGGTTAAAGTTTCTATTTCAGGTTGAGAAGCTTCAGAGGAAGACTCTCCTCCTCCACAACCTATGAGTAATATTCCCCATATTCCTATTGCTAATAATTTAAGCTTCATTTTTAAATCCTTGATTATTTATTAAGTTTATCTTTTTCTTCTTTTTTTTATAAAGTTAGGGTGTGCAAATTCTACTTTTTTACTTTCAAATAAAGCTCTGGATATAGAAAAAATATCATCTTCATTTTCAATTGTTGCAACAAAGATTGTATCTGATAATTTAGAGTAGTTCGAAAGATTAAAAGTATTTAATAGTTTGGGGCAATTTATTGATTCTTTACATTGTACAAGTAATTGGTTTGTGACACCTACTTTATTTCCAATAGGAGTTTTGTAATATCTGATAGATGAATCAGTTTTTTTGTAATTTGTAGATGTATCATTAATATCTTTTGATGAGTAGATGTTTTTAAGCTCAATTAATTCACCATTTTTATAGTAGCTTTCATTAGCATATGATATGGATAATATACTTAGTAATATCAATAATATTGTTTTAATTTTAAATCCTTTTATTAGTATGTTACTTTAAAAAATAGTATATCTTTAAGTATGTTAAAGTCAAATTTTTACTTAAAGAGAAAGAGAAGACGATTTCCTAAAAGCTTTAAGCGTGAGATTATGAAACAAAAGAATGTATTCGTAAAATTTTGAAGTTAAAAATTAAAAGGGAAAGATAATCTAACTTAAAAATTATTATGGAAGGGATTGATATTACGTACTAAAACTAATTCACTTAAGCTAATTATGGCTTTCAACCATCTTGTCAGGGGACTACATCCTACTAACAGCAAAATTTAGCTAAAATCACGAAAAATATTTTAATAATATTTATCTAAACTCATTTGTTTAAGGGAAACTACTAATGTCTTGTCACAAATCATATATAACCACACCTATTTACTATGTTAACGATGTCGCACACATCGGTCATGCTTATACTACCATTATTGCCGATACTTTGGCTCGTTATGCACGTCTTATTGGTCAAGATACTTTTTTCTTGACAGGGACAGATGAACATGGTCAGAAAATCGAAGAATCAGCAAAGAGTAGAGGTCGTGAACCTCAAGAGTATGCAGATGAAATCTCAAAAACCTTTAGAGACCTATGGGATGAGTTTGATATCTCTTATGACAAATTTATCAGAACTACTGATGAAGACCATAAAAAAGGTGTTCAAAAAGCATTTACAACCATGCATGAAAAAGGTGATATTTATAAAGACACTTATTCTGGTCACTACTGTATCTCTTGTGAGACCTTTTTTCCTGCGTCACAGTTGGTCGATGATGAATTTTGTCCCGATTGTGGTAAACCAACCAGCATTGTAGAGGAGGAGAGTTACTTCTTTAGACTTTCAAACTACGAAGAGAAATTGTTGGCATGGTATGAAGAGAATCCTGATTGTATTTTACCAAAGAGTAAAAGAAATGAAGTTATTCGGTTTGTAGAGGGTGGGTTAAATGACCTTTCTATTACACGAACCTCTTTTGACTGGGGTGTTAAACTTCCTGAGAACTTCAATGACCCAAAACATGTTATGTATGTTTGGCTAGATGCCCTTATGAATTACCTAACAGCTCTTGGTTATGGTAATGATGAAGAGAACATGGACTTTTACCCTGCACGTGTCCATTTGATAGGTAAAGATATTTTACGTTTCCATGCTATCTATTGGCCAGCATTTTTAATGAGTCTTGATTTACCATTACCAAAGCACATTGGGGCTCACGGTTGGTGGACACGTAATGGTGAAAAAATGTCTAAATCAAAAGGAAATGTTGTTAACCCAAAAGAGGTTGCAGATGCTTATGGTTTAGAGAACTTCCGTTACTTTATGCTTCGTGAAGTTCCTTTTGGAGGAGATGGTGATTTTTCTCAAAAGGCTTTAATCGACCGTATAAACTCTGACCTTGGAAATGACCTTGGAAACTTGCTTAACCGTCTTATTGGGATGAGTGGTAAGTACTTTGAGGGTAGAGTAGAGTCAGACTTGGTTTCAAAATACTACCAAGCAGAACTTGATGAGGTTGATGCTTCGTTGGCTCAACTTGAACCATTGATTTTTGAACTTCGTTTACATAAGTTTTTAGAAGAGTTATGGAGACCATTGACTGTGGCAAACAAAGCCATTGACATGTACCAACCATGGACAATGATAAAAGAGGGTAAAACCGAAGAGACCATGGCACTTAATGGATTGATTGCAACCATACTTGCAAAAGTTTCACTGATGCTTCATGCTGTTATGCCTAAAACAACCACCACCATTTGTTCTGCTTTAGGGTTTGAGATTAGCCCTGAAAATTTTGAAAAAATTATTAGAAATGGTGGAATATTAGAGCCATTTACCACTGAAAAAAGAGAACCTTTATTTCCAAGAATTGAAGAGGAACTTTTGGTTGATCCAAGGGTGGAAGCTTTGAAAAAAGAGAAAGAGGAAGCCGAAGCTAAAAAGTTGGCTAAAAAAGAGAAAAACAAAGATGCTAAACCAGCTGAGGGTGTGGCATTGATCGGGATAGACCAGTTTTTTGAAACCTCTCTTAAAATAGGAGAAGTTGTAGAAGCCCAAGAAGTTCCAAAAAGTAAAAAACTTTTACTTCTTCAAGTTGACATCGGTGAAGATGAACCAAGACAAGTGGTTGCAGGAATCAAAGAGTTTTATTCAGCAGAAGAACTTTTGAACACACAAGTTTGTGTGGTAGCCAATTTAAAACCAGCAAAACTGATGGGGTTAAAGTCTGAAGGTATGCTACTCGCAGCCAAAGACAAAGATGGCTTATGTCTGATTCGTCCAGAGAAGCCAAAAACCATTGGTACGCCAATAAGCTAAGGAGTGCTAATGACCATAGTAGATTTACTTAACCTCACAGCAGGAACGTTAATAACTGAACCCACCATTACAGCCATAAATTCTGTAACGGTTTACCCTTCTAAAATAGATCAAGGAGACCTTTTTATCTCAAATGATAAAGAGGAGATAGCCACAGCACTAGAAAATGGTGCTTATGGAATTATTTATTCTGATGCGAACATACGAACAACCGATGATGAGGTAGCTTGGATTCAAGTTGCCGATATTCAAAAGGCTGCTTTTAAGCTTATCCGTTACGTATTGATCTCTCGTGAAGCGAGTTTTTACCTTTTTACAGAACATGAACTCTCTTTTATGAAAATGATTGTGACTCAAAAATCAAATGTAGATATTTTGCCAAATGATTGGCGAAAAATGTTTGAGAAGATTTTGAACTCTGAGGCTAAAATGTTTATTGGTACGGATGTTGTACTGATGAAAATGATAAAACCAGATGTTGCGACATTGAACAAAGAAGCAAGTTGTGAAATTATTACCGATACACTTTTTAAAGTGACGTTTAAAATTAACAACTATATTTACCAAGAAAAAGATATCACCCCTTTCCATGTAGATATTTTGCAACGTGTGGTTGACTACTGTGACCTGCATCATTTTCCTTATGATTTGGACAGAGTAAGGTACACAAAACATTTCGTTCCTGTCTTTATAGATGGATTCTTAAATGCAATAAACCCAAGTAAAAGTGATAGAGTAGCGATTTTTACAGACAACCTTCAAGATGTTTATAAAGCTCGTGAATATGTACGTTACAACGGTGCATGGGTGAAGACCATTGTTCTTACCCCTCCGAAAACAAAAGTGGATGGAGTTGACAGACCAAATTGGTACTATAGTGTCGATGAAGCACGTGATGTTTTAAAGAACGCTTATTATAACTATGCGTTTGTTTATGCACTTGACAAAGCAGTACTACCTAAGATTAAAGAAGAATATTCTTTGTTTGAATAAAAAGCTGGATAAGCACGGGGAGACTGTGAAAGAACCGTAGGGTACGGCTTTAGCCTACCGTCAAATTGAATTTTTTGAGTTAAAAAGATTCATTTTTTATAAATTTGGTTTCATCGGTAGGCTAAAGCCATACCCTACAGCCAACATTTATAAGTTCTTTCACAACCATGGGGGCGTTGCCCATTATGTCCAATGAATACACTGTAAAAAGGAACACCATGATACTAGAAGAATTACAAAACACAATTAAAACAGAAGTAGGGGTACTTCTTTACTTTTCAGGTGAAAATTGTAATGTATGTCACGCCCTTAGACCAAAGTTTAAAGAGATGTTTGATGCAGAGTTTTCAGAGCTAAAACAGATTTACCTTGATGCTCATGAAAATGCAGAGATATCGGCTCACTATCAGGTCTTTTCTGTCCCCACCATGATAGTGTTTATGGATGGACGTGAATTTGCTCGTGAAGGGCGTTCTGTGAGTCTTTATCAACTTAAAGAAAAACTTGCTCGTCCTTATGGGATGATGGTAGGATAGGCTTTTTATTCATCAATTTATATTTAATTTAATGTTTTTTTATATCAAAATAATGATTATTTTTTTACTTTGATATAAAAATTTAAAAATAAAAAAAAATTTAAAAATAATAATACTCTGTTTATTATACTTCTGTTAGGATATAGATAAAAATATCTTAGATGGAAAATTAAACAATGCTTACCGAAACACTTACCTATACGACTCAATGGCAACACACTACTATAGAAAAAATTCCTCAAGAAAAAGTAAACATTGTTTTTATTTTTGGGGAACGAGAGATTATAAAAAAATCAATAGTTTATGAAGAGATAAAAGCACTTTATCCTAAAGCTGATATTATTGGTTGTAGCTCTAGTGGCAATATTTTAGATGATGAGCTAAGTTCTGCCTCTTTGGTTGCTACTGCTGTTTCTTTTGAACAAGGTTCTGTTCAGGTTTCTATTAAAGATTTTGATGAGGGGGATGATTTATTGAAAGTTTCTAATGAGGTGGTAAATGGTTTATCTAAAGAGGGATTAAAACATATTTTTATTTTATCTGAGGGCTTAAATATGAATGGTTCATCGTTAGCTCAAGGAGCAAATTATGCTGTTGAGTCTAAAATTGCTGTGACAGGTGGTTTAGCAGGGGATGGTACAAACTTTCAAGAAACATGGGTTATTGCCAATGAAAAAGCAAAGCAAAATAGAGTAGTAGCAGTTGGATTTTATGGAGATAGCCTTTCTATTGAAAGTGCTTGTTATGGGGGTTGGAATGAGTTTGGAATGTTACGAAAAATTACAAAATCAAAAGATAATATTGTTTATAAGATAGATGGCAAACCAGCTTTGGCTCTTTATAAAAAATATTTAGGGGAATATGCAAAAGATTTAGCTGATGGGAGTGCTTTAGATTTTCCAATGAATATTCGAGCAAATGTTGATGATACACCGATTACAAGGTCAGTTTTGTCAGTAGATGAGGAGAGGCAGTCTTTAATATTTGCAGGAGATGTACCTGAAGGTTCTTTTGCCAAACTTATGAGAACCAGTGTGGATGATTTGATAGATGGTTCAGAGACAGCAGCGAAACAGATTCGTAAAATTAATGATAAAACAGCTTTAGGTTTGGTGGTTAGCTGTGTTGGAAGACGTTTGGTGCTTAAACAGTTAACTGATGAAGAGTTAGAAATTATAAAAGATACATTAGGTGAAAATATTAATTTAGTAGGGTTTTATTCCTATGGTGAACTTGCCCCTTTTTCAAATGAGTTACTCTCTTGTAAACTCCACAATCAGACCATGACATTAACAGCTATCTATGAGGATTAATTGAGATGAATCGACTTTTAAAAAGACAAATAAAAAATATTTTTGGTAAAAATTTTGATATAAGAACTTTAGATAGTCAAGTACAAAATCTTTTAAAGCGTGTTGATGAGGCTTATAGCGATTTCAATAAAGAGAAATCTTTTTTAGACCATCTTATAGAGATTAATACAGCAGAGTTAACGGAAGCCTATGAAACCATTGAAAGGCATAACCTTTCATTGAAAAATGAAGTAGATGAAAAATCTCTCCTTTTAAAACAGTATAAAGATGCCATTGATGCGACCATGGTTGTTTCTAAAACAGACCTTAACGGTCGAATATCTTATGTTAATGATACCTTTTGTGAATTGAGTGGTTATAGTAAAAGGGAGCTATTGGGTCATGCCCATAGTGTGGTTCGACATCCTGATACATCAAGTAAAGTATTTGAAGAGATGTGGAAGACCATTACAGCTAAAAAAAGTTGGCATGGAGAGATTCCCAATCGAGCAAAAAATGGAGAGGTCTATTACGTCGATGCCCATATCTTTCCTCTGCTTAATAAAAAAGATGAGATTATAGAATATATCGCTATCCGTAGTGATATTACAAAAAGAGTAATTGCTGAGAAAAAGCTTGAAAAAGAGCATCGTTATAATCAGATGTTATTTAATGATCAAGAAAATATTGTCTTTACAGCCAATCGAGATGATGGTGTGATTGATGCCAATCGAAAATTTTTTGAAACCTTTGGTTTTGTATCATTAGAAGCTTTTAAAAATCAACATGAGTGTGTTTGTGAGCTTTTTATAGATAAAGAAGAGTATTTAAAGGTGAGTACAAAAGAGACCCATTGGACAGATATAATTTTTGCAGAACCCAATAAACAACATAAAGCTTTAATCTTAGATAAAAGAGGGAAAGAACGTATTTTTTCTGTTAAATTAAATTTAATTGATTTTGATGATGAACAGTTTATCATTAGCAGTTTTACAGATATTACTAACTTGGAACATGCACGGAAACAGGCAGAAGCCTCTGAAAAAGCAAAATCAGAATTTATGGCAAATATGAGTCATGAAATTCGTACACCTATGAATGGGATAGTAGGTTTTACCGAGCTTCTTATGAAAAGTGAACTCTCAATAGAACAAAAAAGATATACCCAACTTATAGAGCATTCAACCTCTATTTTATTGAAAATTGTAAATGATATTTTAGACTTTTCAAAGATAGAGAGTGGGCATATGGAGTTAGATTATATCCCTGTTAATCCTTTTGTAAATTTACATAATTCTATCTCATTTTTTAGGTCAAAGGCTAAAGAGAAAAATATCTCATATCTTGTAGAAATTGATCCGAGTATTAATGAGTGTCTTTTAATGGATGAACTGCGTATAACTCAAGTGCTTAATAACCTTATCAATAACGCCATTAAATTTACCCCAAAAGAGGGAACTATTCATATTAAACTGGAGAAAAAATCATCGACAAGTACCGAGGAAAACATCTCTTTTTCAGTCACCGATACAGGGATAGGGATTGCTCCTGATAGGATGGATAAAGTTTTTCAATCCTTTATTCAAGCTGATAGCTCCACCACTAGAAGTTTTGGAGGAACAGGTTTAGGATTAACCATCTCTGCTTCCTTATGTGGATTGATGAACAGTGAGTTAAAACTTAAGAGTGTTCTTGGAAAGGGGAGTACTTTTTATTTTGATATGTCCTTTAAAACCTGTGAACCTTCTACTGTATTAGCAAAGGAGATTAATAATCCTCCCCTTTATGTTATTGAATCTGAGGGGGTTGTTTATAAAACAGTACTTTACCATTTAAAACATTTTGGTATAGATTATGTACTTCTTAATGCTGAGGATATTGAAAATTTTGATTTTGAAACACACATTGTTATTTTATTTAACTATCTTCTTTATCTCTCTTTAGATTTAGAGGAGAATGAAGTGATTTTGATAGATTCACGTGATGCAGCAACTAATTTGGCTAAAAAGATAGATAAACTCCTTTGTTTAAGCTCTTTTGAGGATACCCCTTCCGATTTATACAATGCCGTTATGGAGCTAAATCTTATCTCTAAATCGAACACGACTGTATTATTAGATAATAAGAATTTAAATCTAAATGTTTTGGTTGCTGAAGATTATGAGGTGAATCGAATTCTTATAGAGGAGATGCTTAAAGAGTATGGTATTGTGCCTGATTTTGCCGTTGATGGTCTTGAAGCTGTTATGATGGGAGAGGCGAAAGCTTATGATTTAATATTTATGGATATTAATATGCCAAATCTCAATGGTTTGGATGCAACAAAACAACTTAAAGAGAAAGGGATAACAACACCCATTATTGCTTTAACAGCCAACGCCCTAAAAGGGGATAGAGAACATTTCTTAGAAGAGGGGATGAATGGTTATTTAAGCAAACCACTCGATGGGACATTACTTCTAGAAGTTCTTTTGGAATATACAAAAGAGGATAGCAAGGAGGAAGAGCCTTTAGAGGTACATGTTGACTATTCTGTCGATGAAATTATAGATTCTCTTGCTATTGCACAGAAAAAGATGAATTTTCCAGTAGCCATTATTAAGCGTCTGTTTGAATCATTTATAAAAAATGCACTCTTTACCAAAGAGAGTTTTTTAGAAGCGATAGATATACATGATGAAAAGATGATAAAAGATAAAGCTCATGCGTTAAGAGGAACAGCTCTCTCTTTAGAACTGGAAAAAATTGTCAATATCTGTTATCTATTGGAGTATGAAAAAGAGACTTTAAATTTGGAAGAGTGTAAACAGATGGTTTTTGATGTGACAAGACTTATTCAGGCTATTGACGAGAAGAAAGAGTTGGTTCTTGCTAGATTGACATAGAATAACTAAGGCTTAAACAGCCTTAATTATTAAAATGGTGACATCATCATTTTGTCTTTTAATAAAATTATAATAAGATTTTAAAATTAATTTGTTTTGAATTTCAGGAGTATGTATTTTAACTTTCTTACAAAGTGTATAGATTCTATCCCCATACATCTCCCCCTCTCTATTCTCCTCTTCAATAATACCATCGGTATAAAGTAAAATAGATTCCCCCTTAGCCAAAGTAGCTGAAGAGGTAGGAAAAGGCATATTGGCTTGAATCCCTAAAGGGATACCTGCTGGATAACTCATCCCTTCTATACCAATGGGTTCATGGTGACCTGCGTTAACAAATTCCATCACTTGCGTTTTATGACAATAACGTAAGAAGAGACCTGTTATAAACATTGAACCACTTTGATTGTCATCACTAAAGATATTGTTCATATCTTCTATAATACTTGAAAGTGTTTTTTCTCCATCTCTAAGCTCTGATCTTGCCAACATTCTAAATTGCATCGCAATAAGTGCTGAGGCAAATCCATGCCCTGAAACATCTGCCATAATAAAGATGGTATAGTTATTACATTGGGTTGGAAAGACATCAAAATAGTCTCCACCCACTTCAGAAGCAGAGGTACAGCTTCCATAAACTTCGATATTTGGGATAGTAGGATATTTTTTTGGGATAAGGCTTTGTTGAATCTCACGAGCCAATTGTAACTCTTGTTCCACATGAGCAAGGTTTCGTAAGAGGTTCTCTTTTTTTTCAATCTCCTCTTCTAAAAGTTGATTAAAAGATTGTTGTAGGTTATTATATTTCTTTAATTTTAAAAGGTTATTAACTCTAAAACGAAGTTCGATTATATCAATAGGTTTAGAAAGAAAATCCTCAGCACCATTCTCTAATGCCCTGTATCTGTCTTCTGTTTTTGAGGTGACAACAATCACAGGGATGTATTGGAACTTGTCATCTTTTTTTAATTCTTTTAAAACTTCTATCCCATCAAGTTCTGGCATTGATATATCTAAAATAATAAGGTCTATGGTTACTTTTGTAACTTTTTTAAGGACTTGAAAACCATCTGTCGCACGAATGATTTCTATGTTTTCTAACTCTTCAAGGGCTATCTCTAAAAGGTCAAGATTAAAAGGTTCATCATCAACAATTAAAATTTTATTTTTTTCTTGTAAATTCTCTACTATATGAACGGTATCCATTATTACTTCCTGTATATATGATAATGATGATTATATATCAACTCTAGTATATTTAAGATAATATTAAATGATTATATTAATGGGTTTAATCGCCTAATTACTAAAATAAAATATAAAAAAATAGATTTTATACTTTTAAAAATAAGTATAAACATTGTAAAAAAATATAACTTTATTTTTTAAATATAATTTAAATATTAATTTATTATTAACAAAATAGACTATAGTATTTTACTATATAAAATGTTAAGGAATTAAAATGAATTTATCAATAAAAAAATCAAATGAAAAATGTATCGTGGGAATGAGTAGTCAACGTTTGGATGTTTCAAACATGCAAAGTTTAAAAAAAGCATTAAATGAAGTGGTTGATAATGGAAATACAAATATTGTTCTTGACCTTTCAGGTGTCTCATTTGTAGACAGTTCAGGACTCAGTGTTTTTATTGGGCTTTTTAAACGCTTAAATGGGATAGAGGGAGCAAGTTTAGAGCTTTCTGGATTAGAAGAGCAACCAACAGAACTTTTCCAAATTACACAACTCGATAAAGTTTTTTCTATTACCCAAGCCGTATAAGTTGCAAATGATATGAGATGAAAAGAGATCAGCTTGTAATTCAAAGTAATCGAAAAGCTTTAGAAGAATTATATCCTTGGTTTGAAAAAAATCTTGGAAAAATTGATTTTGAAGGTTTTAATAAAAATAATATTTTTTTAGTTTCATTTGAGATGGCTACCAATGCTGTACTTCATGGTAACAAAGAAAATTCTCAAAAAAAGGTGACCATTACAATGGTACAAGTAGAGAAAGAGATAGTTGTTTCTATTTTAGATGAAGGGGCAGGAGTTTTAATATTGCCGTCTAAAAAAGAAGCAAAAGAGCTTGATTATCTCTCTGAGAGTGGTAGAGGTTTAAAATTGGCTGTCTTACTTAGTGATGAGATAGAGTACAACAATAATTGTATGAGAATAATATTTAGAAAAGATAACAAAAATTAAAGGAATAACAATGAAAGCAGTCATCCTGGCAGGTGGAAAAGGTACAAGAGTACGACCCCTAACCTATCTATTACCAAAACCAATGGTACCTATCGTAGAGCGACCAATTATGAGTTTTTTACTTGACCTACTCAAAAAACATTCATTTAATGAAGTTATTGTAACTGTAGGTTATATGGCAAATACCATTGAAGACCACTACAAAAACGGTGCAGATTATGGAATGCAAATTGCCTATTCGTTAGAGGGTAAGCTTGAAAAAGGAGAGATTGTTCCTGTAGGGCTTGGTTCAGCAGGTGGACTTAAAAAAGTTCAGGATTACTCTAAATTTTTTGATGAGCCATTTTTAGTTATCTGTGGTGATGCACTTATTGACCTTGACTTTACCAAAGCAATGGAGTTCCATAAAAAAAATGGTGCAACAGCTACCGTTATCTGTAAAGAAGTACCAAAAGATGAGGTCTATAAATATGGTGTGGTAGTGACCGACGAGAATAACAGAGTCTTATCGTTCCAAGAGAAGCCAAAGGTAGAAGAGGCAAAATCAAATATTATTAATACAGGTATCTATATTTTTAATCCTGAAGTGTTTGATTATATTCCTGATGATGGTGAGTTTGATATTGGTGGTGAGTTGCTTCCTCTATTGGTAGAAAAAGGTGAACCATTCTATGCCACTGCTCCTGAGTTCCAATGGGTTGATGTCGGTTCTACCAAAGATTTCTATGAAGCCAATATTATGTTGGTTAACCAAGAGATTAATGAAGTAACTCCTTACGGAAAAGAGATTGCCTCAGGAATTTGGACAGGAATCAACTGTGACATTAACCTTGATGAGGTTGAAGTTATTGCCCCTGTTTACTTTGGTTCAAGCGTTCGCCTAGAGAAAGGTGCAAAGGTTATTGGTCCAAGCATGATTGGTTCAGGCTCTATTATCAAAGAGAATGCAACGGTCGAAGAATCTGTAGTTTTGGGTTACACCAAAGTTAGCTCTCATGCTCATATAGACAAAAAAATCATTGCAGGAAAATATATTATAAATCCCTTTGGTTCATCTGTAGATATTGAAGAGTCAGATATGACATTCTTGGTCGATGATGCCCGTAAAGAAGAGGGTGCGATTAGCGAAGAGCAGAAAGAGATTATGGAGATGATTAAAAATATCTCTGAGTTAGAGACGGTAAGATAATCGTAGGGTGCGTTTCCCAACGCACCGATTTAAAAAATATCAACCATTAAAAAGAGAACATCAATTTAACGGTGCGTTGGGAAACGCACCCTACAAAGAAACCCATTATGAAACAGATACTATTTTTTATCTTTACCTTTATTCCATTGTTAGCAGATGATATCTCACTAAACGGTACATGGCAATACCACATAGAGCATGAGCCAAAAGCCCAAACCTATCAATACCAATTTAGCAACGATGACCCAACCATGACCATCCCAAACAACTGGTACAAAGAGGGAGTCAATCATGGTGGTGTTGTTTGGTTTCAGAAGAAGTTTGAGTTCAATGATAAAAGTCCCAAGCAGTTTCTGCATTTTAAAGGGGTAGATTATCTCTGTGATATTTGGCTCAATGACCAATATATAGGTTCACATAAAGGCTACTTTCAACATTTTGAGTTTGATATAACAGATATTTTAAGAGATGGAGAGAATATCTTAAAAGTAAAGGTTAACTCTCCACTAGAGAACTACCCTGAGAACTATAGCCTTCACAAAACACTCCTAAGAGGTATCTTCTCTCATCACGACACACGACCTGGTACAGGTTGGTCGCCCATAGGTCAAGATAGAAACTCTGGTGGAATTTGGAATGGTGTATCTATTAAAAGCTATAAAACTTATAAGATAGAGCAAGTGAGAGTGACCCCTCAACTCTTAGAGAAGAGTGTAAATCTCTCGATTGATTTAAATGTGGTGAAGCTAAAGCGTACCTTCTCCTTTTTTGATAAAGAGTTAACGGTAACCGTTACCCCTGCCAATTTTAAAGGGGAGAGTTACACAACAAAAATAGTACCAAACTTTACGGAATCGGAGGCTTTAGCCCCAAACAATACGAGGCTAAAGCCATCGACTCCAAATATGCCAACAACGCATTTGGTTATGAACCTACCCAATGCCAAATTATGGACAACCCACGACCGAGGATTTCCCCATCTCTACAACATCACCTTTAAGATAGGCGAACTAGAACATACCATCCAAACAGGGTTTAAATCGCTTAGACAAAATGTAGATAAAGTGCATTTTTTAAATGGTCAAACTCTCTTTATCAAAGGGACAAACTACATCTCCGCCCAAT
>Ga0256827_10000109_pt1 | contig 43302 bp, 37 predicted proteins | sample CV84metaG_FD_185977 | JGI IMG/M metagenome (GOLD analysis project Ga0256827, IMG submission 185977) | Hydrothermal vent microbial communities from East Pacific Rise, Pacific Ocean - CV84 | ecosystem: Environmental > Aquatic > Marine > Hydrothermal vents | place: Pacific Ocean: East Pacific Rise... | reverse complement strand
ACTTATTTAGAACTTAGCCTCATTATTTAATGTATAGTTGCATATCTAAATCATCGATAAAAAAATCGTTTTTGTATGGGTTTGATATATATACCTTTATTCTGCCTTCATCGATAGCTGTAGGTAAACTTATATTATTTTTTATATTAATAATACTCCATTCTTGTTTTTCTACAATATAATTTTTTAGGCTAATAGCTGTTTGATATTCAACTTTTTTACCATTTACAATTTCAATAACAATTGATGGTGTTGTTTTGGTTTTGTTGGCCATTAACGAAATTGAGGCTTTTATAACTAGTTTTATTTCTGAAATAGAATATTTTATATTATAAATAAATTCTTTGCTTTTAAACGTATTATAGTCAAATAATACAGAGAATTTACCTGATTTTGATTTTATAGAACTTCTATTATCAAGTAATTTATTTTTAATTTTATTATCAAAATTAGATTTGTAATTTAATGCTAACTCATATTTTTTAACTTTTTTTATTTCATTTTTGTTAGTGGTATCTTTTTCAGCAACAACCAATCCTTCTTTATTGCTTAGTATAAACATAACATCTTCATAAATTTTTTCAAATTCATCACCTCTTGAACTATAATAACTAATAGATGAGTCTAATCTTGCTCTACTTATATTGTATTTTTGTAAAACACTATTATAATAACTTTCAATATCGTTATATTTTTCTTTCTTATTCATCATAACACTTAAAGTTGCATCAGCTAAATGAACATCGGCAAGAATTATTGCCATACTATCTGCTGAAATAATTATTTCAGGATTTTCAAGCTTGTTTGAACAAGAACTAGAAATAATAATTATTGAGAGTATGAATAAAATATATTTCATTAAATTTAAGTAATTTTATACAAATGTAAGTTTTTAAAATAATTGTTTTAACCTGATAAAGAAAATAATTTAATTTTTAATGGTTTCTAAAATTTTATCGTAAAGTAACTCTTGTGTAGGGCGAGGATTTCCGGCGTAATAATTTAGCCACTTCCATCCAATTGAATTAGGGTTTCCAATATATTGAGGGTCGCAAAGTAATGCTTCAAAAATTAATGTTAAAATTATTGATAACCAACTTTCTCCCCAATTTAGTTTTGATATTTTTGCCACTAATTCTTTTTTTTCTGATAATGATAATTTTATAAAAATTTGTTTGTATTCTTCAACGGCAGTTTCGTTTACCCAAGTTAACCCATTTACAATATATTCTACTTCGTCGGAATCCATTCTTTGGTCTGATATAACCCATTGTAAATATTTATCGGCATTTATATCGGTGGCACTTGGTCCATTTTTGTCGTTTGGTAAAAGTATTAGTTGAATATCTTTAAGTATTGATAATTGTGTATTGTTGAGTTTACGTGTATTGTTATTTGAAGTAATTTTTGTATCAATCTTTTTATTTTCACAAGCCGAAAGAAAAGGAATTTGAGTAATAACACCCGCCAGTAATAAGCCTTTTACAAAGTTTTTTCTTGATAATTGCCATTGTTCAATATTATTTATTGATACTGGTTTTATGTGTTTTTTAAGTCCCATTTAATACAGTATTAAACTCAAGTTTAATGTTATTTTTATCTTAATATTATTTTTTTAACTATATTATTATTTTTTGAGTTTATTTTAATAAAATAAATTCCTTTCTGTTTACCTGATAAATCGATATTAATATTATTTGAACTAGCATTTATAGATTTAATAATTCGTCCGTTTATGTCTGTTATAGTAATATTATTTATGTTTTTCCCATTTATTGTAAACTTACCGTTTGATGGATTTGGGAATAAGTTAATGTTATTTTCTGCTATTTTGTACACGTTTGAGATGTTTTCAATATTTACATAATCGGTTATTTTTATTAATGAAGTTGTTGATTTATTTGCATCACAATAAAAAACTATTTCTAAATAATTTGTTCCTACAGTATTAAAATTTAAAGTATCGAATGTTTGATATGATGTACCGGATTGCCAGATCTCACACTCTAATACAAATGTGTTAGTATCAATAATTGTACTATTGCTAATAAAAGCAGAGTCTATAGCAAGGTTGTAATCAATATCACAATTTTCAATAAAGAATGATAAAGTATCGCTAGGTATCATTCCTGTATTGTTAGGGTTGTTATATGTGCTTGATAGGTCGGTAATACCAAAATTTATAGTAACTGTATCGCTATTCGCATCAATAACGCTAAGAGTTTGTAATCCTACACATAAATTGCTTATGCTGTCGCTAGAGGTGTAAGTACCATTATTCCACGCATATAAATATGGTGCTGTTCCACCATTAATAACGGCCTTTGCACTGCCATCGCAACTTGTATGTGTTGATGAAGAGTTAGTTAGTGCATTTACCGAATAGCTTGGAGAAATTGTAATACCCGCATCAATGTAAAATGTTACCATATAATAAGGATTATTATTATATGAAAGTGTCAAAAGGTAGTAACCTTCACACAAGTTATCAATATTAAGTGAACTAACTTCTGTTTCAATAGAATCTTTACGTAATAAATATGTAAAAGTATCGTTATCGGTTGATACATGAGAATTTAGAGTAGAATAACAAAATCCGTTACAAACACTGGTTGTTGATGTATTTTGCAACGAATTAAAAGTTATATTGTGTTCGGTTCCTAAATAAAGTTGTTCACCTGGGTTATTCGAAGAATAAGTACCTATGTAAAACATTCCTCCACCAATATAATCATTGGTTACAGTATCAATAGCATTAACGAGAAAAATTTTAAATATTGAATCTATATTATTTATTTCAGTACCAATTACGGTGTCTATAGGTTCTCCATTCTCGTCTTTTATTATAGTTTCACAAATATATGGCGTATTTACTCCTACAAAATCGAAACTAACATTACCAGTAGTTCCCGTTTCCGGATACGTAATGTCCATTTTAAAATATCGTTGTGCGTTTGCTGAGCTATAATAAAGTAACGAAATTAGAATAAAAGTTATAAGTTTTCTCATAATACTTGCGTTTTAATGTTTACTATCAGACAAATATAATAATTTGTTTTTAATTTATTATCTACAAATAAAGAAAATGTATATTTGCAAAAAAAGAAGATATTTAATGCCTGATTTTTCAGAAATACAAAGTAAAATAAATGAGTTAAAACTTTGTGTTATTATTCCTACTTATAACAATGCAGGAACAATAGCTAAGGTAATAACCAAAGTGCAACAGTATACTAAAAATGTTATTGTTGTTAACGATGGCTCAACCGATAATACACAACAAATTATTTCTGAAATTAGCGATATTAAAATTGTAAGTTATCCTAAAAATAAAGGTAAAGGTTATGCTCTTCAGAAAGGTTTTAAATATGCAATAAAAAAGGGGTTTGATTTTGCAATTACAATTGATTCTGATGGACAACATTTTGCTGAAGATATTCCAACTTTTGTTGAAAAATTGGAGGAAAATAAAAATGTATTGCTTATTGGTGCACGTAATATGAGCCAAGATGGAGTACCTGGGAAAAGTAGTTTTGGGAATAAATTTTCAAACTTTTGGTTTAAAATAGAAACCGGTAAATCAATGCCTGACACACAGTCGGGCTACCGTCTTTACCCAATCAGTAGATATAAAAAAATGCTATTTTTTACTCGTAAATATGAATTTGAGATAGAAATAATTGTACGTTCGGCTTGGAAAGGTATTGAAATAGAATCTGTGCCTATAAAAATATATTACTCGCCACCCGAAGAACGAGTTTCACATTTTCGTCCCTTCAAAGATTTTACGCGCATAAGTATTTTAAATTCTATACTTGTGTTTATTGCTTTTGTGTACATAAAGCCTGTTATGTTTGTAAAATATTTGTTTACAAATAATCCTGTTAAAATTGTAAAAGAGCAGATATCTAAACATAACGATAGTAACATAAAAATATCATCAGCAATAGCATTTGGTTTATTTATGGGGATTTTTCCTGTGTGGGGCTTTCAAATGATACTTGCAGCCACAATTGCTCACTTTTTAAAATTAAATAAAATTATTGTACTTGTATTTTCGAATATAAGTATTGCCCCAATGGTACCGATTATTATATACTTAAGTTACCAAGCAGGTGGTATTGTATTAGGAAATACGAACGATTTAATGAGTGGTGAAAAAATTATTGCTTTAAAGAATACAATATTAAATGGTGAGTTTTTTACCGCAGGAAACGAAATAGGTTATAGTATTTATCAATACCTTATTGGTAGCGTTGTTTTTGGTGTTATTTTAGGTTTGTCAGTAGGCTTAATTTCGCTTATTTTGTTAAATATTTTTAGAAAAAAGTAAATGGGAATATTATTTTTATCGATATACAAATTTGTAAATAAGAATAAAGTTTTTGCAATAGTATTGTTATTTTTAATGCTTGGAATAGGCGGATTTTATATATCTAAGTTAAAGTTTGTTGAAGATATAACAAAAGTGTTGCCTGAATCAAAAACGATTGACCAAATGAACTTTGTATTTAATAATTCGAAGTTTATGGATAAGGTAGTATTTAATATTTCGCTTAGCGATACCACTGCAGAACCAAATCCTGACGAATTAATAAAATTTACAAGAATTTTTACTGATTCCTTAAATATAAAATTCGATTCTACTTATATTGCGTCAATACGTACCCAAATTGACCAGCAAGCAATGATGTCTATTTACGATACTTTATATAATAATTTACCACTGTTTTTAGACGATAACGATTATGCAAGATTAGATACACTTTTACAGCCTAATAATATTAGGAAAACAGTTGCAAGCAATTTTAAATCAATAATATCACCTATCGGAATGGTTACACGTAAAATGGTTCAGAAAGACCCATTTAGTATGTCCTTTATGGTATTAAATAAGTTTAAAGATTTTCAAGTAAATAATAATTTTGAACTCTATAATAATTTTATTCTATCAAAAGATAAAAAGAATTTATTATTTTTTCTTTTACCTGCTCAACCCAAAAACACACCAATAAACGATAAGTTGTTTTCCGAAGTAGATAATTTGATAAATAGTTTAAACAAAACTGAATTTAAAAATATTAAGGTAGAGTATTTTGGTGGTGTAGTTGTTGCCATTGGTAACTCAAACCGAATTAAATTAGATATTATTTATACAGTAGGTATAACTTTTTTAGTATTAATATTTCTTATAACTTGGTTTTTTCGTCGAATATTATCATTTTTTCTTGTAATGATACCTGTTGTACTTGGTGCTATTGTATCGCTTGCATTAATTTATATAATTAAGGGCGAAGTTTCAGCAATATCCTTAGGAATAGGCTCTGTATTACTTGGTGTTTCTGTTGATTATTCATTGCATCTATTCTCACACTTACGTGATAATTCAACCATAGAAAATAGTATAAAAGAGCTTTCTACGCCAATTATTATAAGTAGCTTTACAACAGTATCAGCCTTTCTTACTTTGTTTTTTGTAAACTCTGACGCATTACACGACTTAGGTTTATTTGCAGCAATAAGCGTATTTAGTGCCTCGGTTTTTACACTTACTATTTTACCACATTTTGTAAAAGCACAAAAAAAAGAAACTAAAACAAAAGTTACATTCATTGATAATATTGCAAAAGTTGAGTTGCATAAACATAAATTAATAATATACGGAATAATTGTTCTTAGTGTAGTTTTCTTATTTTTCTCTAAAAATGTTGGTTTTAACGCCAATATGATGGATAACAATTACATGTCAGAAAGAGTAAAACAAGCAGAAAAAAATTTAAACTCGTTAACCGGTATAGCAAATCGTACAGTTTACATTATATCGACAGGTGAAGATTTTGATGATGCACTTAATAATAATGAAAATATTTTTAAGAAATTAGATAGTTTAAAAAAAGCAAAGATAATATCAAATTCTATATCAATAAATACTCTTGCTAAACCACGTATTACTCAGTTACAGTCAATACAAAAGTGGAGTGAATTTTGGAATACAAGGGCTGATTCTACAAAAAAATATTTAATTAAATATGGTAAACAATTTGGATTTAAAGAAACTACATATAATAATTTTTATAACCTGATAAACAAGACCTTTAAACCTATAAACTTTGAAAATTTTACTGCTTTTAATGAATTATTTTTAAACGATTATTCTATTAAAACTGATACAGCAAATTATTTTATTAATATAGTTAAATTTAAAAATAATGAAAATGTAAGTTCAGTTGAAGCTCTATTTAGTGATAATAAGATTTGGACAATAGATAAACAAAATATCACAAATAAATTAGTTAAAATTTTAAAAGATAACTTTAATAAACTAATGACATTTTCATTATTGATTGTTTTTTTAATTTTATTAGTTGCTTTTGGACGAATAGAACTAACCATTATTACAATGTTGCCAATATTAATAAGTTGGTTGTGGATAACAGGAATAATGGGTATGTTTAATTTACATTTTAATATTGTAAATATAATAATTGTAACATTCATTTTTGGTCTTGGTGTTGATTATAGTGTTTTTATAATGAATGGTTTACTGCATAAATATAAATACGGTATAGGCGATTTAAAAACTTATCGAGTATCGGTAATTTTATCAGTATTAACAACACTTTTAGGAATTGGAGCATTAATTTTTGCAAAACATCCTGCATTACGTTCTATAGCTCTTTTATCAATAATAGGTATAACATCGGTTGTGTTTATTACTTTTACAATACTACCAATGCTGTTTAACTGGTTGGTTTACAATAAAGGTGAAAAACGTTTACGTCCGGTAACATTATTAGATTTTGTATTTTCAATAATGTCGCTAATTGTATTTATGGTAGGTTCGTTACTACTTACAATAACAATGTACATTATAAAAATTCTACCATTTGTTAGTAACAAGAAAAAGAAAAAAATATTTCATAAAGCATTGCAGTACACTACTTGGTTCTTAATTTATATGAATATTTTCTCGAAAAAACGTGTTATTAATCCACAAAACGAGAATTTTGAAAAGCCATCTGTAATAATTGCAAATCATCAATCGCATATAGATTTAATGCTTATTATGCTAACAACTCCAAAAGCCTTAATTGTTACAAATGGACGAAATATTAAGAGTAAATTATATGGTAAATTTATTCGTTATGCAGATTTTATAAATGTTGAAAAAAATTACGAAGATATAATAGAGGAATTAAAAAATAGAGTTGCTGACGGCTATTCAATCATGGTATTTCCTGAGGGTAAACGCTCTGATACAGGAGAAATAAAACGATTTCATAAAGGTGCAATTTATATGGCAGAACAACTTAATTTAGAAATTACACCTATTGTTTTTCACGGAGTAAATTTATTATTGCGAAAACATGAGTTCTTTTTAAAACGAGGTCCTATGACAATAAATATTTTGCCAAGAATAGACCTGACAAAAAATGAATTTGGTGAAACAACTCGTGATAGAACAAAAGGTATATTAAAATATTTTAGAGCAGAATATCAGAAAATAAAAGACGAATATGCTCAAACTGATTTTCACAGAGATTATATTGTAAAAAACTTTTTGTATAAAGGTCCTGCTCTAGAGTGGTACACAAAAATTAAAACTCGTTTAGAAAATAATTACAAATATTTTAACGAAATAGTACCTAAACAAGCTGTAATAACCGATATTGGTTGTGGCTACGGGTATTTAAGTTTTATGCTTTCTATGATATCGGAAGAACGTATAGTTACAGGTATAGATTATGATGAGGATAAAATTGCAGTTGCAAGTAATTGTGCAATAAAAACCAAAAGGGTTAATTTTATAGCAGGCGATGCTGTTGAAGTACCGTTCAATAAATCAGATGTATTTATTATAAACGACGTATTGCACTATATGCCTGAACATAAACAAATAAGACTTATTGAAAAATGCTTTGAGTATTTAAATGATGGAGGTAAAATAATTATTCGTGATGGCAATACAGAAGAAGAAAAACGTCATAAAGGAACAAAATTAACCGAGTTTTTCTCAATAAAAATATTGAAATTTAATAAAGCTGATTACACAAATCTGCATTTTATTTCGACAAGTTTTATAAAAAACATTGCAAAAAATAATGGATTTGATGTCGAAACTATAGATAATGCAAAACTAACAAGCAATACTGTTTATATATTAAAGAAAAATTAATCAATAATAATATACAGTTTATCAACACTTTAAATCAATAAAACTTTTATATACACAGAAATTATAAAAGTGTCAAAAAGTAAAACTTTTTTTCAAATTTAGTCGTATCTTAGCGGTATGGGTTTTAATACCCAAATTGAAATATACATAAAAAACGCCCTTTGTAATGAAAACATATATATTTATTTTGATTGCACTACTCACAATAAATAATTCTTATTCAGCTGATTATTATTGGTCTGCAAACTCAGGTAATAATTGGAATACAACAGCTAATTGGGTTGATGGAGGTGGATTTCCTATTGGCTCAACTCCAGGAAGCTCTGACATTGTTCATTTTACAAATAGTAACAATGGAAATTGCACAATAGATGTAAATGTTGATATTGGAGGATTAATAATTGACGGATATACCGGAATAATTGATATTAATGGATATACATTTCAAGTATCTTCAGGAAATTGTACATTTAATACAGGAACGCTCAATGGTGGTACATTAACCATAAATACAAGTGGTATAGCAACTTTTGCAGGAACAACATTTGGTGCAATTGTTGACTCAAAATCAGCTGAATTGCATGTAAGTAATACAGTTTTTAATTCTGTTACGACATTAGAAAAAATAGGTGCAAGTAATGATTACTGTGATGGGGGTAACACTTTTGGAGCAAATACAATTATAATTAATTCAGGGAGTGGTTATCTGCGTATGCAAAGAGGAAGTCCTGACACGTTTAATGCAAATGTAGATGTAACAAACTCCGGTTCTAGTTATATATTATTTGCATATAATAGTGCAGGTAACACAATCTCTGGGAATTACACATCAACAAACTCAGGCGATGGAGATACATATATAGAAACCGGTTACACATCAAGCGCAACACTCGATATATCAGGTAATTGCACAGTAAATAACACAGGTACTGGAACGCAGTCGAGAAATTATTTTGCATTAAGTGGTACAACAACTATTGGAGGAAATCTTATAACAAATAATAATTCAAATGCGACTAGAGCATTTATTTATGTTTCATTTTATTCTGCAGCAACACTAACAATAAATGGAAGTTCTACCATAACCAATAATGGAGGAGCCACCTACAGTAATACTTACATCGGTTACAATGGTGATATAACATTTAATGGGACAGTTAGTGCAACTAATAGTGGTTCTGCAACAACATCTAGAATTTATTTTAATTACGACGATAATTGTATAAATAATTTTAACGAAAATATAATACTTGAAAGTACAAATGTAAACTCTGATGGTATTTCATTTGGCGAAAGTAACGGTTCAGCCATATTAGCTACAAACAAAACTGTTACTATTGGAGCCGGAGGCTATATTGCCGGCGAATTAGAATTTAGAAATTTTACACAAACAGGAGCTACAGCTCAGAGCTTAACTTGTACAGGAACAGCAAGAATATACAATTATGATAGTAATTGGGGTGGTAATATTAATTTTGTAGCTCCAAGAATAAATACGAGAGGTACAACATATAACGGTACAGCTTATCTTGAAAAAACAGGAACTTCAGATGATGCATCTTCGGGAAATAATACTTTTAAAGGAAATACAACACTTAAAAATTCAGGAAGTCGTTATTTCTATATGGGAAATGGTAATCCCGATGATTTTCAGGCAGATTTATTATTAGAAAATACAGGAGCACACAATATGTACATTGCATACAATAGTGCAGGAAATACCATTGGAGGTAATCTAACAATTAATCAATCCGGTACAGCAAGTACATATATAGCTGTTTCGAGAACAGCAACTTCTTCAATAAATATTACGGGTAATGCAACACTAAACAATACTGGTTCTGGTACAATATCACAAATATATTTATGCACTAACGGAAATGTTACAGTTGGAGGAAATCTAAATATTACAAACAACGGCACAGCTAATACTAGTCAAGTACTTTTATCTAATAATTCTGATGGTTTATTAACAATAACAGGAAATACAGTAATACAAAATAGTGGTTCAACTACTACCGATAGAATTTATGTGGGAAATCAAGGTGATATTACATTTAATGGTACACTTACAATAAAAAATAATAGTTCAGCAACAAATTCTGAGGTTTTTTGTAATTATAATGCAAATAGTAATAATACATATAACGAAAATATAATAGTAGAAAGTACTGATGCAAGTTGTGATGGTATACGTTTTGGACAAGCAAATGGCTATGGTACTCTTGCAGCAACAAAAACTATAACCATAGGTTCTGGAGGTTATATTGCCGGAGATTTAGAATTTAGAAACTTTACACAAACAGGAGCAACTGCTCAAAATTTAACATGTACAGGAACAGCACGAATTAATAATTACGATTCTAATTGGGGTGGTAATATAAATTTTGTAGCTCCACGTCAAATAGTAAGAGGCACTATTTTTAATGGTACCAGTTATATTGAAAAAACTGGAGCAGAAAATGACAGTTGGGCTGGAGGAAATACTTATGTAGGTAATTCAATAATAAAAAATAATGGTTCAGGTTATATAGCTGTTGCAAATGGTACTGCCGATAATTTTAATGCTGATGCAACAATTACTAATAATGGTACATCACGTATGTATTTTGCATGGAACGGAGCAGGCAATACTGTAGGTGGAGACTTAATATTAACAAATTCTGGAAATGGTACATATATCAATGTATGTACAAATGCTGCAACAACTCTCGATATTTCTGGAAATACTACAATAACAAATAACTCAACATCCGATGCTGCTTTTATTTCATTTGGTGATAATGGTGTTATTACATGTTCAGGAAACTTAAATATTACAAATAACGGAGCAGGAACAACAAAGAGTATATATATTGGCAATAGAGGCAATATTACTATTAATGGAAACTTATCAATAACAAATAATAGTTCGGCTACAAATTCTTCAGTGTATTGTGGATATAATTCAAACAGTACAAATACTTATAATGGAAATATTGTAGTTGAAAGTACTGATGCGAATTGTGATGGTATTCGTTTTGGCCAAAATGGAGGTGTTGGTACTTTAGCAGATACAAAAACCGTAACAATTGGTGCCAATGGTTTTATTGCTGGTGATTTAGAATTTAGGAATTTTACACAAGTAGGAAATACTGCTCAAAATTTAACTTGTACAGGAACAGCACGAATATATAATTATGGTAGTAATTGGGGCGGTAATATAAACTTTATAGCACCAAGAATTAATACAAGAGAAACAGTATATAACGGAACAGCATATCTCGAAAAAACAGGTGCAGGTGACGACCCCTCATCTGGAGGGAATATATTCGAACAAAATGTAGAATTAAAAAATACAAGTGTAAACTATTTTTTAATGGGTAATGGAATTGCCGATACTTGTAGAGCAAATTTAACGCTCAATAACGAAGGTACATACAGAATGTACTTTGCTCATCATTCTGCAGATAATTATATTGCAGGTAATTTAACTGTAAATAATACCACGTCTGGAAACAATGCTTTTGTAACATTTACAGCACATGCTACATCTTCATTAACGGTTGATGGAACAATTACACTAAATAATAATTCAACAGCTACTACAGGATATATAAGTTTTGGTGACCATGGAAATACAACTTGTAATGGTAATGTTACAGTATCAAATAATGGAGCAAATACAACAAAACAAGTTATTTTAGGAAATTATGGTAATATTACATTTAATGGTACATTAACACTAACCAATAATAGTTCTGCAAATAACTCTCAAATATATTTAAATAGAAGAACCGGATATTCAAATACTTACAACGAAAATATTATTGTTGAATGTACTGATGCTAATTGTGATGGTATTCGTTTTGGTGAAAGTGGTGGTTCTGGTACATTAGCAGCAACAAAAACTATTACTATTGGTGCAGGAGGTTTTATTGCAGGTGATTTAGAATTTAGAAACTTTACACAAATAGGAAATACTGCACAAAACCTAACTTGTACAGGAACAGCCAGAATTTATAATTATGATAGCAACTGGGGTGGTGATGTTAGATTTATTGCTCCTCGAAATTTAACTAGAGGCACTACATATAATCGTACTGCTTATATAGAAAAAACAGGTGATGGTAACGACGCATCTCAAGGAGGAAATACATTTAAGATGGATGTTGATTTTGTAAATTCGGGTAATGGTTATTTTATGTTAGGTAATGGAACTTTTGATGATTATCAAGCAAATGTTTCTTTATTAAATACAGGAGGTAATGTATTGTATTTTGCACGAAGTGGTGCCGGTCATACAATTGCAGGTAATTTTAATGTAAACAATAATTCAACCGAAACAAATGGCTATATCTATGTATGTGACCAAAGTTCATCAAATTTAGTTGTAAATGGAAATACAACTATAACAAATAATGGTGGTAATACAACAAAACGTATTTATATTGGAATTAATGGAGATATTACATTTAATGGTACATTAAAAGTAACAAATAATAGTTCTGCAACTAACTCGCAAATATACTTAAATAGTAACAGTAACAGTTCAAATACCTATAACGAAAATATAATTTTAGAATCTACAGATGCTAGTTGTGATGGTATTTTATTTGGTAGTAGTAATGGTAATGGTATATTAGCCGCTGGTAAAACGGTTACAATAGGTGCAGGAGGTTATATTGCAGGATATTTATATTTTAGAAATTTTACACAAACAGGTAATACATCTCAAACTCTTCATCCAACAGGTACAACATTATTGTATAATTATGATAGTAATTGGGGTGGTGATGTTTCATTTGTTTCTCCACAAATAATTACTAGAGGAACAACTTATAACCGAACAGCATTATTAGAAAAAAATGGAGATACAAATAATGCTTCGGAAGGAGGAAATATTTTTGTTGGTGATGCAATATTACGAAACTCAAGCACAAGATATTTTTTAATGGGGAATCATAATCCTGATGTTTTTCAAGCAGATTTATTATTAGAAAACACAAGTAGTTACTATTTGTATTTAGCCTATAATAGCGCAGGAAACACAATTGCTGGTGATTTAACAATAAATAACGCTGGCACAACAGGAAGTTGTATTACAAATATAGCACGTTATAGCTCTTCTACTTTAGATATCTCAGGAAACTGTACAATAAATAACACAAGTTCATCAACCACTAGTAATATAGATTTTGCATACAATGGAGATATTAATATATCGGGTAATCTTGATATAACCAATAACCTTACGGCTGATAATGCAAATATTACGCTCGCAAGAAATACCGATTCTCAAATTATTATCGATGGAACAACAACTATCTCAAATGATGGAGCAGGAACAACAAAAAGAGTATATGTTGGATATAATGGCGATATTACATTTAATGGAACACTTACATTAACAAATAATAGCTCTGCAACAAATTCACAGATATACTTAAATCAAGAAGATAATGGATTAAACGCATATAACGAGAACATTGTTGTAGAATGCACTGATGCTAATTGCGATGGAATTTTATTTGGTAACGGAAATGGCTTTGGAACTTTAGCAAATACAAAAACTATAACTATTGGTGCAGGTGGCTATATTGCCGGATATTTATATTTCAAAAACTTCACTCAAACAGGAAATACAGCTCAAACTTTACATCCTACAGGAACTACTTATTTGTATAATTATAATTCAGAATGGAACGGAAATGTTGATTTTGTGTCACCAAGAATATATAACAGGCAAACTACTTATAATGGTACTGCATATATTGAAAAAAATGGTTCTGTAAACGATGACTCATACGGAGGTAATACATATAATGATGTTGCAACACTTGTTAATAGTAGTTCTAGTAGAATTAGATTTGGACGTAACATTGCAAACGATTATAACGCTAATGTAACATACAAAAAAACAGGTTCGGGAGGTTTATATCCAACAATTCAGAGTGCTAGCACTTATGCTGCAGATATCAATATCAATTCAAATTCAGATTTAACTTTTGGCTCTTGGAGTAACGGAAGAGTAATATTTGATGGTACAACAGCTCAAAGCATAAATAATTTAGGTGCAGCTCACACTTTTGTTTTTAGAGATATTCAAACAAATAATCCTAACGATGAAATAACACTAAATACACCTATTGAAATTTCAACAGAATTAGACCTAGATGCAGGTAATATAATTACAACTTCTACAAACCTGTTATATATGAGAAATAATTCAATAGTATCTTCTGTTTCTAACGATGCTTATATTGATGGTCCAATAGAAAAAATAGGTGATGATGCGTTTACTTTTCCTGTTGGAAACGATGGTTTTTATGCACCAATATCAATGAGTGCTCCAAATTCTACAAACCGTAGATTTAGAGCACAGTATTTTCATCAAGATGCCGATAATGCAGGTGATAGAACACAGTTAGCTCCTACATTAAATCATATTAGTTATGAGGAGTACTGGACACTTGATAGAACCGGTGCTGCATCAAACGTAACAATTACACTTAGTTGGGATAATGCACGAAGTGGAGGTGTAGATAATTTGTCAACTCTTAGAATTGCACATTGGAACGGTTCAATTTGGGGTGATGAAGGTAACGGCGGAACAACAGGAGATGTAGCGGCTGGTACAATAGTTAGTTCTTCTACAATATCATCGTTTAGTCCATTTACACTTGCAAGTACAAGGGTTGAAAATCCTTTACCTGTTACGTTATTATCGTTCAAAGGAGAAAAATTAGAAAAATCTTCACTTTTGAAATGGGAAACAAAAACCGAAATAAATAACGATTATTATCAGCTTGAAAAAAGTAACGATGGTATAAATTATAGTTATTTAGCTCAGGTAAGTGGTGCAGGAAACAGTAATATTGAATTAGAATACTCTTATATCGATGAAAATCCATATAATGGAGATAACTACTACAGACTTAAACAAGTAGATTTTGATGGAACTTTTAAATATTACAGCCCAATAGTTATTAATTTTAATACTTTAGGTGTTGATGAAGATATTAACTTATATCCAAATCCGGTAGTAAATAATCAGAATTTAATAATTTCTTATAACAGTATTAATAATAATTCTATCATAAAGATTATTGATATTAAAGGAAGTGAAATAAATGTAAACTATACCATTACCGAGGATAAAATATCTATATCAACAACAAACCTTGATAAAGGGACCTATTTTGCAATACTAAACACAAATGGGGAAGCAATAAATAAGATGTTTGTTGTGGAATAAAAAGAAAGAGCGGGCAACGAGACTCGAACTCGCGACTTTCAGCTTGGAAGGCTGAAGCTCTACCAACTGAGCTACACCCGCTTAAAAAATGTGGGAAGGGCAGGATTCGAACCTACGAAGGCTGAGCCAACAGATTTACAGTCTGCCCCGTTTGACCGCTTCGGTACCTTCCCAACAATACGTTTATGAACAAAAAAGAGCCGATGGAGGGATTCGAACCCACGACCTGCTGATTACAAATCAGCTGCTCTGACCAACTGAGCTACATCGGCAATAAATAACTACTAATTATTTAAGCGGTGCAAAGCTAAAAATATTTTTCTAAAATCAGAATAAAAACTAAAATATTTTTACAATAAAATCGTCAATAATTATAAGTTGTTGTATATATGGGGATAATAAGTACTAAAGAATCAATATTAATCAAACTCTGGTTAATAGTCAATCCGGCAGATATTCCAACAACCGATAAAGATAAACGTCAAAAAGAAGACAAACGAGATAGTCGCAAATTAGCAAAATCGTTAAAAACTGGAGAACTAACAGGTATTCATATTTTAAAAATAGAAACGGAAGAATTAAGAAACTTAGTACGATATATAAAGACAATAGTAAAAGAATTAGGTTGGTATTATTTAAAAGCCGCAATACCTGTAATATCGAAACCTGTTATTAAAAGATGAATATCGTGAGTACCTTCGTAAGTAATTACAGATTCTAAATTCATCATATGTCGCATTATTGGGTATTCGCCTGAAATTCCCATAGCACCTAATATCTGACGCGATTCGCGAGCAACTTTTAATGCCATTTCAACATTATTTCGTTTACACATCGATATTTGCGATGGTGTAACTTTACCTACGTCTTTTAATGCCCCCATTCGCCAAGCCATAAGCTGTGCTTTTGTTATTTCTGTTAAGATTTCGGCAAGCTTTTTTTGGTTTAACTGAAACGATGCAATTGGTTTATTAAACTGTTTACGCTCTAATGCATAATTCAGGGCAGTGTCGTAACAATCTGATGCAGCCCCAATTACACCCCAAGCAATACCATAACGTGCCGAATTTAAGCACATCATTGGGCCTTTAAGACCTTTAATGTTTGGTAAAATATTTTCTTTTGGAATTACTACATCATCAAAAACTAACTCGCCTGTAACCGATGCTCGCAACGACCACTTATTATGTGTTTCAGGAGCAGTAAAACCTTTCATTCCTTTTTCTACAATAACACCTCGTACTATACCTTCTTCGTCTTTTGCCCAAACAATAGCAACATCGGCAATTGGCGAATTTGTAATCCACATTTTTGCTCCGTTTAGCAAATAATGGTCGCCCTTATCGGTTAGTTTTGTTTCCATACTTCCAGGGTCTGAACCGTGATTTGGCTCAGTTAATCCGAAAGCACCAATTAGCTCACCTTTGGCAAGTTTAGGTAAATATTTTTGTCGTTGCTCTTCGTTACCAAACTCAAAAATTGGATACATAACAAGCGACGATTGTACCGATGCCACCGAGCGAATACCTGAATCGCCACGCTCTAATTCTTGCATTATTACACCATAAGCTGTAAAATCTAATCCGGCAGCACCGTATTTCTCTGGAATATAAGGACCAAAAGCACCAAGTTCGCCCAACTCTTTAATTATAAATTCAGGAAATTTATGTTCGTGGTTGTACTTATCAATAACAGGTTTTAATCTGCGGTTAACCCACTCTCTTATCGACTGACGAACGAGCTTGTGCTCATCGCTAAGTAAATCATCTACATTAAAATAGTCAGGATTTTTATATGCTGTATAGTCCATTTTATTAAATTTTAATTTGGGCTAAAATTATAAATTTATTGGGTTTAAAACTAATAAGCTATTATAAATTTAACTGTATTATATTCATCCTATATTTTCACAAAAATATGATACTTATGATTTAATTAAAGCATTTGTCTTCAAGCCAGACTGGCTTTTTAAAAAGAAACGATTATTTAATATAACCTAATGAAGACCAAATATATAATTGCAATATGTATTTTTTAGGTTGACAATTATTGAACTAAAAAGAGTTTTCTTTATTAATCGGTAATTTTAGTTCATTTACTTATTTTGTATCTCCATAATAATATAATGTAAGTGCTTTGTTCTTTACCACATAAGACACATAAGTTTATTTTGCTATTTCACTTTTATTTGTTTTACCAAATGTATATCTAATTCCTATACTAAATTGTAGGATATTCATTCCAAATAAATCACCTTCTATATCTTCGGTTATTTATATCGAGTTCTCTTTCGAATGGATGTTTGAATAAGTCTAAACTTAACTAATTTTTTGGTGTATAGTTTATCATAAAACCAAGGTTTTTTTATATAAAAATACATAAACCTTGCTTATTATTAAAACAGTCAATAAATAATACATATTTTATTAACATTCAGCTGTTTATAACGGACATTTAAAGAAATCAGCAGACCCTATGTATATGTCGGAAATAAGAAACTTAAAATTCTGTTTTCATCAGCTTTAACCCGACATCTAAAATTGTTGGAGTATAGTTAAAATCTAAAAATGCTTTTGTAATATTAAAACCTGTTTTGGCAGGGCGTTTTGCAAGCTCATTAAGCTCAATACTTGTTATTGGCGAAATTAGCTGTTCATCTAATTCAAATACGTTAGCTATTTTTAATGCAAATTCGTAAACACTTAAGTACTCATTTCCTGAAATATGATAAATTCCGTCAAAATTTTTATCGGCAATTGTTAATGTTGCTTTTGCTAAATCGTCAACTAAAGTTGGAGTTCTATATTGGTCGCTTACTACTTTTATAGGATTATTTTGTTCTAAATTATTTTTTACCCAAAGTACAATATTACTTTTTTGCAAATATTTAGAATATCCATAAACTAGTACAGTTCTAATAATTGCATACTTATTGCAGGTGTTTATTACAATTTGTTCCGACTCCAGTTTTGTTTGTGCATAGTAGTTTTGCGGATTAGGAATATCGGTTTCTGAATACATTCCTTTATCGCCTGAAAAAATAAAATCGGTAGAAAAATGAATTAACTTACAACTTAATTTATTTGCAATATCTACTAAGTTTTTTACACTTTCAATATTTACTTTTCTACATTTAATATTGTCTTTTTCGCAATCATCGGGCTTAGTAATTCCTGCAGTATTTATAATTACATCGGGATTAAAATTACCAATTATATAATCTACTTCGGCTTTATTTGTTATATCTAACAGCTCAAATTTGTAATTATTATTTTCGGGCAAATTATTATAACTATACGATGTTGCCATAACATCGAAACCTTGTTCAATTGCCTGAAATACAATTTTGTGTCCAGTTAATCCGTTGCTTCCTGTTATTAGTATTTTCATATATTTATAGTACTTAGAGTATTTGAAGTGCCTAGAGTACTTAAAGTTAATTATTAACTTTAGGACACTCAAAACTCTAGTGCATTTTAGGCACTTTTGCTATTTATTGTCAAATTTTATCCACCGCAATGGAATATTCCCATTTAAAGTTTCGGTATAATCTTTTTCTGAACAAGAAATAGCAATTTTATTATCGCCTAATTCAACCTGAAACCACCAACGATTGTTTATTGTGTTATTATAAAAAACTATACTTGTATCATTTTTTGCAATTGCTACCGAAATTTTCTTATATTTATTATCTTCCGAAAAAGGATTGTCGTTATATCTGGCTTTAAAACCAAAAATATAATACCAAATAATTTGTGCAGTTAATTTTGTTGTAATTGTTTCATCGGTAAGATTATCAATAAGCTCCGAAATGCTGAAAACCTCAGAGTTATCGCTTATACCCGCATAATATGCAATTTGGCAAATATCGTGAGCCGAGAAACCATTTGGGGTTTGATTTTTAACATCAGGTGCATCAAAGTAACATACTGCCGACATATTAATTGAAACAATATCGGCATCACGTAAAAGGTATTCGTTTGTGGTAATATCGTTTTTTAGCAAACCAAATCTATGAGCTTCAAACCCTAAATTATTTATTAAATCTATAGTTTTAATGTGATTGTAATGTGTTTGATACCCAAGGTTTATGTAATGAAAAAGTTTATGATTTTCGTTTAAAAGTATTTTATTTAAATCACCGCTGTTACTCTCAAATTCAGGACTAACAAAGTTTATTATTGATGAAATTTCAGCAATATTTACAAGTTTATCTTCAAACTCATATGTATTATATATTCCTTGCAACAAATTTTTGTTATCCCCAATAATAATTATACTTTTTACCTCCGATTTTATTTCTAACAAAGCTTCACGCAAGGTATAAATATTTTCGCCCGAATTATTAATTTTAAGATTACCTAAATCGATTATATTTATTTTTTTATCGAAAAAAGCTAATGAATACAATTCTTTTCTTATTTGTTGAGCTGTAGAATTTAATCCAACAGAAAAAATAATTATATCATAATTACTTAATGTGTACTCGTTTTGAGTACCTGTGTTTATTGTAATATTTTCCCCGAACGATAGTTCTGTTGCAGTATATTTGTCGTATTTATAATCGAATGCTGATACACATTCGAAGTAATTTTGAATATTAATTTTCTTGCTCATTTGTAGTATTATCCTCGTTTATTTCTGTTTCCAATTTTTCTGTATTTTGTTCTATCTCAGATGTGTTTGGCTCTGTTACAATTTTATCTTCCCGAATAGTTTCTGTTTGAAGCTTTTTGGCAATGCTGTTTTTAATTAGTGCCCAAGTCATTATTCCTCCGGTAACAATTATTGTAAAAAGCAAAATACCTTCTTCAAATTCAGGCACAAGATATTCTTTTGGAATAGCAAAAATAAGTAGAATTGTAATTAATCCACGAGGTGCAATAAAAACCTGTGGTTTAATATCTTTACCCACAAAAACACGTAATAAAATCCAACGTATTGAATAAATAGTTGCAACAACAAGTAAAGTAATAATCCATACTCTAATACTTATTAACGACATTAAACTTATTGAAAATCCAAATATTACAAAAAAGAATGTGCGTACAACAAAAGCGGTTTCGCCGGTTATAATTTTAAAATCGGCCAAAATTGTTGAAATCTGTTCTTCTTTTAAGAACTTTTTAAAAGGTCCTCTAAAAAATATTTCTTTGTTATTAAGTACCAATCCAAAAATTAGTATCATTATTAGCGATGACATATGAAATGTTTTACCAATGGAATATATCATTACAAGTACAGCAATAAGTAAAAACAGCTTTATATTTGATGATAAACTTTCGAATAAAATAATAAGCACATAACTAAGAATGAATGAAATAACAATTGTTCCAAAAACATTTAGCGATACAGATAAGCCAACCTCTTGAGCATTATTAGCATTAACACTTGCAAGTAGAAAATAAAAAAACATTATTCCAATAATATCGGAAAATGTACTTTCATAAATTAAAAATTCCTTCTTTTTTTCATTAAGATTTTGAACTGATGGAATAATAATAGCACTACTTAATACTGACAAAGGAATTGCAAACAATAAAGCTCTAAATAAATCAATACTTAAAACCGACTGAAGTACAAGTGCAAATATTATTGATGTTCCACCAATACCAAGTATTGCTACTAAAAACGATTTTACAATGAGCCAAATTCTATCTCGCCGTAATTCTAAATCGAGCGATGCCTCAAGAACAATCATAATTAGCCCAATAGTACCAATTATTTCGAGAAACATACTTAAATTTATTTCAGCTATACCGGTAAAATTTAATCCCTGTTTTATGAAAATACCTAGTAAAATAAGCATTAAAACTGAAGGAATATTCGTTTTTTTTGAAATAATATTTATGATATACGATAAAATAATTACTAAAGAAGCACCAATAATTATTTGATAACTTGTAAACATAAGTTAAAATTTAGTTGTAAAAATAGTCTGCAACTCGACGTTGTCTAAAAGGTATTAGCCATCCAATTCTTATTCCAAAATATAAATCTAAACGGTTTCTATCGTCATATTTTTCGAGTTTAAAATCGAAATTTCTACGGCTTTTTGTAAAGCCTTGAGTAAATTCGAAACCAGCCACAAAATTAGTTAATCTATTTTTTCCCATGTATAAAAAGCCTATAAACTCTTGCAATGCAAAACCATTAGTAAGTTTATCGTAACCATATTTATATTCATCAAGTATTTGAGGTGCTCTGTTTCCTTCATTTTCAATAAGTATTTTATGTTCTAAGAAACCACCACCTAATGTTGTTAAAATACCGGTATTACGGTTAGCTTTAAAAACAGGAAAAACTTTTCCTACTTTTAAGCCTAAATAATATCCACGTTCGCTCATCTCAATATTTGATGTATGCCCATATTTATCAATAATATTCCCATCAGAAGTTTTAATATTATCCATGGTTGTATAAGCCTCATCTTTTAGTTGTTTACCAAAAATATAATAGCCATCTATTCCGAGAGTGAAATTATTTTTTAGCTTTAACCAAAAAGTTCCGCCAACATTAAAGTTGTTTCCAAAACGCTCAGCTAAGTCACCACTGGGTATTTGATATCCAAAATTTACTGAAATACCAGGGATAATAACTTTTTCTTCAACTTTATTTTCTTGCGAAAATAAAGTTAAAGAACTTACTAATAAAAATAAAACAGTTATCTTTTTCATTGTAAGCAAAGATAATGTTTTTACAGATATTTTTATAGAATGTATCTGATAAAATTATTTTACCCTTTAAAAATATTAATTCTTTAAAAAAGTTAAAAAGTAACAAATACATTGCTATTTCGTCATAAAACTTTAAATTTACATTGTTAAAAAAATGAAAAAAACATGCGTTACCTCTATAGTGTACTAATATTATTTGTATCAACACAAATTTTTTCTCAATCATGGGATTTAGAAACTTGTATTTCTTATGCACTAGAACACAATATACAAGTAAAACAACAGGAGCTAAATACCCAAATATCAGAAAATACAAATAAACAAACTAAAATGGGAGTACTTCCAAATTTAAATGCTAATTTAAACCGTAGCTACTCATTTGGTAGAAGTGTTGACCCATTTACTAACGAATTTAACCAAACAAATGCAGTTAACGATAATTATGGTATAAATAGTTCTGTTACTCTTTTTAAAGGTTTTCAAAAAATAAACTCAATAAAACAAACAAAGCTTGATATGCTTGCAAGTTTACAAGATTTAGAAAAAATTAAAAATGATATTTCATTAAATGTAGCATCGTCGTTTCTAACTATTTTGTTTAATCAAGAACTTTTAAAAATTGCTCAAGACCAAGCAGCTGTTACAAAAACGCAAGTAGAACGCACTAACTCACTTGTAGAAGCAGGTAGTTTGGCAAAAGGCGATTTATTGCAACTAGAATCACAATATGCAAGTGAAGAATTAAATATAATAAATGCTCAAAACCAACTTGACATTTCAATGTTAACATTAATACAACTTTTAGAGTTAGATTCAGTTGAAAATTTTAAAATAGAAGAACCTAATACAGATAGTTTTACTGATGTACCTTTGCCCGTTTTAGAGGAAGTAATAACATTATCGGAAAATTTACCACAGATAAAAAGTGCCGAATACCGATTAAGTAGTGCCGAAAAAGGTTTAAGTATAAAAAAGGGTATGCGTTCGCCTTCGTTGAGTTTAAATTTAGGATATAATACAGGTTACTCTGACCAACGACAAATTGTTGACCAAACAACAATGAGCTCATACCATAGTGGTTATACAGAGAATATGGTACCTGTGTACACTTTCCAACCAATAAATACTTATATTACAAAGCCATTTGTTGACCAAATTGATGATAATCGAAGTGCTAGTGTTGGATTTTCTTTAGCTATTCCAATTTTTAATAATTGGCAAGTTAACACATCAATAAATAATGCTAAAATATCAGTTTTAAACTCGAAATATTCTTTACAACTCGAGAAAAATAACCTTGAAAAAGAGATAAAACAAAAATATACTGAAGCTATTGCAGCAAAGAAAAAATATACTGCAACAAAAAAGGCATTGGTGGCAAACAAAGAAGCGTTTAAATATACTCAAGAAAAATTTGATGTTGGATTAGTAAATTCTGTTGATTTTAATTTACAAAAAAATAAACTTATTAAAGCTGAATCAGATGTATTGCAAGCTAAATATGATTATATTTTTAAACTTAAGATATTAGATTTTTATATGGGGAAACCACTTACTTTAAATTTATAAAATGAATAAAACACTTAAATATTTATTAATAGCAACAGCTATAATTATTGTACTAATAATAGTAGGAAAAAAATCAGGAGTTGTAGGAAAAGAAATTATTTTAAAAGTTTCAACAGAAAAAGTTACAAAACGTACTTTAACAGAAACAATTACAGCAAATGGTAAAATACAACCCAAAACAGAAGTAAAAATTAGTGCCGATGTATCGGGTGAAATTATTGAACTTTATGTTGAAGATGGCGATTCGGTACAACAAGGACAATTATTATTAAAAATAAATCCGGATATTTATTTATCTACAATTGAAAGACTTCAAGCATCGGTAAATTCATCTAAATCACAACTATTACAAACCGAAGCACAACTATTAGAAAAAAAACAAAATTACGATAGAAATAAAAAATTATACGATAAAGAAACAATATCAAAAGCCGAATTTGAAAGTATTGAAATTGCATATAAAATTGCACAAGCAAATCTTTCATCATCACAATTTGCAGTTCAAAGCTCAGAGGCATCTTTAAAAGAAGCAAAAGAAAACTTACGTAAAACAAATATATTTTCTCCTATTTCGGGAATAGTTACTAAACTAAATGTTGAAAAAGGCGAACGTGTTGTTGGTACTGCACAAATGACAGGAACTGAAATTATGCGAATTGCAAACCTTAATAATATGGAAGTTAAAATTGATGTAAATGAAAACGATATTGTACGAGTAAGCAAAAACGATACTGCACTTATTGAAGTTGATGCCTATCTTGATTATAAATTTAAAGGTATTGTAACAGAAATTGCAAATTCGGCTAATACTGACGGAGTTTCTGCTGACCAAGTAACAAATTTCGAGGTTAAAATTAGAATTTTACCAGAATCGTATAAGGAGCTTGTTAATAATGATAAACCGTTTCCTTTTCGTCCGGGAATGTCGGCATCGGTTGATATACAAACAGAAACAGAATATAATGTGCTCACAGTTCCTATTCAGTCGGTTACTGCTCGTGCTGATTCGCTTTTACCTGACTCGTTACAACAAAAAGAAAATAACGAATTACAAGAAATAGTTTTTGTTTATAATAACAATAAAGTAAATATGCGAAAAGTAACTACAGGAATACAAAACGATAGCTATATTCAAATAAAAACAGGTTTAAAATCTAATGAGGAAGTTGTTTCAGCACCTTATACAGCTATTTCTAAGAAGCTTAAAAATAATACTAAAGTTGAAAAAGTTAAAGAAAAAGATTTATTTCTGTAAATATTTATACTAATTAAAAAAATGATTGTATAGGAAATTCAGGGTAAACTCATACTTTTATATATTTTACAAACGTAGATACTTCGCTTTGCTCAGTATGACAGCGTTTGATTTAAATTTCGCGATTAACCAAAATGATTTTGTCATTCTGAACATCGTGAAGAATCTATAATATAAATAATACAATATCCTATCAATTAACATTGTAGAAATTTAAGAAAAATAGTATGAGTTTGCCCTGATAGGAAATTAAATTCAAATAGATAAAAAAATTTATTTTCTATGGAACCATTTAGATATAAAACCTAAACCATCTGTATCGGAACCTTCAAATAATAATGTAACAAAAAACATTTGATTCTTCATACTCTCTATAGATGTGGTAAACTGTGAGTTATCAGGAACAATCATATTATTTATACCCGCAATAAATCGAGCTTCAATGGCAAACTTAAAGTATTGAAGGAAAAAGTCGGTGCCAACACCAACCTCAAAATTAAAAACATTTCTAGAAAGTCTAATTTTAGGCTTATCTTCTTCTTTAATCTTTTTTTGTGCAGCTAAGTCAAATTTATAACTAAGACCCGCTACTATATATGCTCTAAAGTTATTAACTCTTTTCGACTTTAATTGAAGAAACAAAGGAAAGTCTAGGTAAGTACTTTCTATTTGCATAATTTTTTCATAAAAATTAGCTCCATCGTAAACTACATAATGTAGGTTACGTTGACCAAAATTTAGCCCTGGTAAAAAACGAACGCCCCAAAATTTATTTATATTATAGTTTACTACTATATTTATATTAAATCCGGGCATTGCTTGTCCCTCAACAGAATATACAGAATCTAAACCGAAAAATTTGTCTGAATTATGAATTAGAGCATCAGTTCTATTAAAGCCTAACGCCATACCAAAATGCAATTTTACAATATCATATTTTTTTAAATTTAATGGTTTACTTCGTTGCGAAAAACCACTAAAATTTACAATTACTATTAATAATATGACAATATATTTTTTCAATATGCTATGTAAACTAATAATTTACGAAATTATTATTTTTTATTAGAAATTTTATAAAAAAGCCTCAAACTTTAAAAAAGATTGAGACTTTAATGTTTAAATTATAGTATCGTTACTATTCTTCAATAATAGTAATTTTCTCAATTTTATCGCCTTGACGAATTTCATCAATAACATCTAAACCTTCGTAAACTTTACCAAAGCAAGTATGTACACCATCTAAATGTGCTGTGTTATTACGGCTATGACAAATAAAAAATTGAGAACCTCCTGTATTTCTACCAGCGTGAGCCATTGATAAAACTCCTCTGTCATGATATTGATTTCCTCCACTTGTTTCACAGTCTATTGAATAACCTGGTCCTCCGGCTCCTGTACCATCAGGGCAACCACCTTGTATTACAAAGTCAGGTATAACTCTATGAAAAGTTAAACCATCGTAAAAACCTTTTTTCGATAATTTTACGAAATTTTTAACTGTATTTGGAGCATCGTTATCGTAAAACTCTACTTTCATTAATCCTTTTTCTGTTAGTATTTCAGCTTTTATCATCTGTATATTTATTTTTATTATTTAATAGTTTTATTCGTCTTCGCCAAGTTCGGTATCTAAGCCTTTATTATACTGGTCCATAGCTTTATAGCTCATACCCATGCTTGAGAAACCTCCGTCGTGGAAAAGGTTTTGCATTGTAACTTTTTTAGTTAAATCTGAAAATAGTGTTACACAATAATCAGCACATTCTAGTGCAGTTGCATTTCCTAATGGCGACATACGCTCAGTAAAATCCATTAGTCCATCAATACCTTTAACTCCACTACCTGCTGTTGTCATTGTTGGCGATTGCGATATTGTATTTATTCTCACTTTTTTATCGCGTCCATAAATATAGCCAAAACTACGCGCAATTGATTCTAACATTGCTTTTGCATCTGCCATATCGTTATAACGGTATAACGAACGTTGTGCTGCCACATACGATAATGCTACAACCGAACCCCATTCGTTTATCGCATCTTTTGTTCTACATACTTGCAATAATTTATGAAATGATAGAGCCGAAATGTCTAATGTTTTCATAAAATATTCGTAGTTAACTTTGTCGTATGTTAAACCTTTTCTTACGTTTAACGACATTCCTATTGAATGTAAAATAAAGTCTATTTTTCCACCTAATATTTTTTGAGTTTCATCTATAAGGTGTTCTAAATCATTAAGACTAGTAGCATCAGCGGGTATTACAACCGAACCTGTTTTTTTAGCCAATTCTTCTGTTTCGCCATAACGAATAGCTATAGGCGTATTTGTTAAAGTAAATATAGCTCCCTCTTTGTGAGCTTGTTCGGCTACTTTCCAAGCAATAGATTTATCGTTTAATGCTCCGAAAATTATACCTCTTTTACCTTTTAATAAATTGTATGCCATATTGTTAAATTAATGCTGTAAAGCATATTCTGTGCAAAGATAAATAATATTAATTAGCACGCAATAATATTGCAGATATAAGATATTATAAAATTACACAATTTACCTCTGATTGCCAAATACCGTGTATATTACAACCTATTACAGCTTTTACCTTATCGCCATTTTTAAGTGGTGCAAAACAACTATTATACCCACGTATAATTCCGTTTGCAAATTCAATATTTTGTATTTCGTTGTTATTTACAAATACTTTCATAAAATCAATCCAGTGCTCTTTTTTTGTAGGATGTATAATTCCTTCTGAACCAACAGTGATAAATATTTGAACAAATCCGTTTTTATCTTTTTCACCAAATGTTATTTCCGGTGTGTGTTTAAGTTCAAATTTTGTTGGATTTTTAGGGTCTGCAAATTTATTTTCTTGACGATTAACTATTAGTTTTTCTCTTTCTGTTTTTTCCTGCTGTTTTTCTTCTTCTTTTTTTGGTATTACAGCAGCTGCTTCCGAAACTTTGCTTTCGCAAGATGATAAAAGACCGACACCTGTAGTAACTGCAATTGTTGCAATTCCTACTGTTTTTAACATTTCTAGTCGTTTCATATTTGTAATTTTTTACAAATATACAATATTTATTTAGAATAAGTTTAAATAAACTTTGTGAAAAAACTTGTGTTTGTAAATGTGTGAACATATAATATATCTCACATGTTTTCTATTTATGTTCGACTCATACTGAGTTGATTTTCTATTCAACTTATTTCTATAAATGTATGAACCCTACGGGTTATTAAATTGGTGAATAATATTAAGTTCGAGTTAAATTAACTTACCTGCTAAATCATAATTCGGAGTTAAATAGTAAATATCGGTTATTTTTATTTCGATAACACCTTTTACAATTTTTTGAGGTTTAAGTGTTAATATCCAAGCTTTACCGTTTTCAAAAATTTCGCCTGAGGTGTAATGCTTAGCTTTTCCTTTTATTTGATAACCTATACTGTCTTTCCACATAGCTATGGCTACATTTCCGTTTTGTTTAATATTTTCGAGTGTTTTTTTATGAAACGTATCTATTGTCCATATTGTACTATCATCAATAATTTTTTTTGATGCAATGGCTGATACATTTGGTATCCCATTTTCATCAACTGTTGAAAGAGCCATTACAGACACTTGTTCGAAAAGTTCTTTAATTTCTTGCGTTATTTTCATTTTGTATATTTTTATTTTGTTCTTTTGGGATACTAAAAAAAATGTTTGTTCCTTTATTTGGATATGAATTAATTTCGAAAATTCCGCCTATTAATTCAATTCTTGTTTGCATATTTAGTATGTTAGTTTTGGTTTTAAGTTCGTTAATATCAAAGCCAATGCCGTCATCATCAATTGTAAAATTTGTTTCATCGTCATGTTCAATTATTTCTATAGTTATTTTTTTGCATTGCGAATGATTTATGGCATTATCGATGGCTTCTTGAATTACATTATAAATATACATAGCTTTTTTATCAAATAAATCGATAAAGTCTAAAAAATTAATAGAAATCTCAATTTGCGTATTTTTACTTACATCAATAATCAAAGTTTTTAAACTACTTTTTAAACCTGCTATTTTTAGTGTTTGATGCGATAGTTTATGTGAAATAATTCTTACATCTTCGTAAACTGCAGAAATATGTTTTTTAATAATGTCTTTATCAGCATTATTTTTTAACATTTCTTGAATATTATCTAATTTTTCGGTTATTCTTGTGTCTAATTCATTTGATATTCTTGTGTTTTTATTTTTTGAGCCTGTTTGATAAGCTTTAAGCATTTCTTTTTGTGTTTCTACATTTTTTAATAATAGTTTACGTCTACTAACCTCTAACCTATTAATTCTATACATAATGGCAATTGCAAATATTATTATTTCAAAAACCGAACCAACAAGCATTAAATCGTATTTTAATAACCGGCCCGGGAAATAACCTAAACCAACAAACATTGCTGTTAAGGTACCTGTCATTATTGGAACAAGAGCTAAAATAAATGTAATTACAGCAGCTTTATTTTTTTTATATAATAATGTAAGGGTTACTGGTGTTGATACAAGAGTGAAAATACTAACATAATAAAATATTATAAACACATATAACTTTGTAACTGAGTAATTTATAAATAATATTATAATTATTAATACACTTATTATTGAAAGGGTATTGTAATAGATGTATAACCATTTATTATGTTTTTTTAGTTCTAAGAAACTTATTAAAAATTGTGTAAATGCAACCAAAATAAATGGTTTTAACATACTTGAATAATCTTTTATAGATGGAAAAACCTGATAAACAAATTCAACAGTATAAGCTTTATACGAGAAGAAATATAATCCAAGAGTTAAAGCATAAAACCCGTACATTATTAATATTCGTTGTTTTATTAGTATTCCAAGAGCTATACTGATAAACAAGAGTACAAATAAAAACGAAAAGTAAATAAAATGGAATAATCGTCTATTTTCAACACTTTTATAATATTGTTTTGTATTTTCTATGCTTAATGGAAAAACCATTGTATCTCCTATTCTTGATACTTTTAATACAAAGGTTTTGCTTTCTGTATTTGCTTTTATTTTAAATGGGAAAAAAATCTGATTTGATTTGATTATTCGTTTATTGAAAGGGATTTTTTTTCCTGTTATATATAATGTATCGTATCTATTATTATTTATTGATACTAAAATAACACTATCGATATTTGGTGTTGAATTTTTTAAGATAAACTCAATATCCTTGTTTGTAATATTTTTAAATCGAAAAAAAATCCAGAAATAATCTTTTGTAAATCCTCTTGCTGCCGAATTATCTGTTTTTTTTATTTTACCTTTTTTTATTTTGCTAAGTAATTGGTGTAAATTATAATTAGTTTCCGATTTATAAACTGTGGTATAATCGTTAAAAATAATACTTTCTGTTATTTCATTATCAATAATGTATGTGGTATCGGTAAATAAATAATTTCCGGAAAAACTGTTAACAGCTATTAACAGAAAAAAACTAACTAATATTTTAAATTTAATTTTATTCATTTTATTTACTGGAGTATAATTTTCACTTCTGAACCTTCCCCTTCATTGGAGATTATTTTTAATTGTCCGTTAATATTATTTATTCTTAATTTCATATTGTTAATACCATTTGTAATTTTACTATCTAGCTTTTCTACGTTAAAACCTATTCCATCATCTTTTATTGAAATACTGTTATTGTGCAATACAACAGTAATATTTTGAGCTTTAGAGTATTTTAATGCATTTGTAAGTGCCTCCTGGGCTACTCGTAATACTTGTAATGATTTATCACCTTTTATATCATTAAAGTTTGTTATTGTTACCTTGGCTTTAATATTTGAATGTTTATTAAAACTATCTATAAAGTTTATTATTGCTTTTTCAAATCCTGATTCGATTACTGTTTTATTATCAATAGCATTAGAAATATTTTGCATATCCTTTTTTATTTTTTCTATATCTTTAGCTAAAGATGTATATTTTTCGCTAAATAATTTATGTTTTAAGAGAGCTAACTGACTTCCTATATTATCGTGCAATTCTATTGATGTAAATGAGCTGGCATAATCAGAACCATCTGCAAAAGCCATTAAAAGTTTTCGCTTATTATCTGAAGATTCTTTTATTAAAATATTTCGTTGATCGTTTAGCTTTTTAATTTCGAATAAAATTGCAATAATAAATACAATAAACTCAACTATTGTTCCTAAAATAGGTAAATCGTAAGATAATAAATATGATGGAAGTATTTTAAAACTAATAAGAATTGTAACAATTGTAGCTAAAACAACCGGCGAAAATGCAACAAAAAAAATAGCAGTGTTTTCTACCTTTTTTCTATACAAGATATACATTGCTACTAATACAAATGTAAGGTATAAAGTAAAAATTATATAATAAGAACTAAAAATATAATATCTAAAACTATTTGGAGACATTAAAGAAAACACCAAAATACTAAGAGAAACAATATTCATTAACCTAAAAATATTTGCAATTTTTTTACTATGCTTATTTATATTTATAAATTTTAATATAAATATATTAAAACTAACTACAAGTAACATTGAAATGTTTTTTAAATAAAAATTTATTGCAGGTATTTCGGGATATAAATATTCTGAAAAAACATTTTTAAAAGTTCCATACATTATAATAACTGATAAGCTGTAAAAGCTATAATAAAAGAATATTTTTCGTTTAAGTGTAATTCCAAAAATTATACTTGCTATATTTAATAATATCATTATTGTAAAAAAACCAATGTACAAGAAACGCTTCAAATTATATGCAACAACATAATCTTCAGAGCTATACAAATACATGGGAAACGATAACGAATCGTAAAGTTTAATAATTTTTATAACATAAATTATTTCTTTATCATTTCTTTTTATTGGAAAAATTACTTGTTCTGTATTTATTGTTTTTTCAGAATATTTAAGTGCAGTTCCCATTTTTACAAGCGTATCAGAAGGGTTTTTAATGTTAAATAAATATGCTTTATCTATGTTTGTTGTAGAATTTTTTAATATTAAGTTAATATTTGTTCTAATTTTGAAAAATACCCAAAAATATTTTTTATTAATACCTTTGGTTGGATTATTGCTTGTAGGTTTTAGTTTATTATTATTAATTAAATTTATAAGCTTTGCCAAGTTTATATTACTAGTACTTTCATAAACAGTTGTGTATTTGTTAAATCTAAAACTTTTATTATAATTATTAATTATAATAGGTGTCAATAAGCTATCTATTTTCGCAGAAAACGAAAAAAAACTAACATAAACTAAAGCTATTGTAATAAATTTTTTGGTCAATAATAAATTATTTATAATATAATCTTATTTCTAAATATATAAGTTAAAAGTTCGGTAGTTGTAGAAACATTTAATTTTTTCTTTATGTTTTTTATATGGCTTTTAACTGTATGAATACTAATATATAATTTATTTGATATTGTACTTGGACTATCGCCACTTACAATATACATTAGTATTTCTTTTTCGCGTTCAGTAATATTTATTCGGTTTGATAAATCTTTATCAATATTATCTTTTTTATTTTCTAAGTCTTTTCCAATATAGAACTTATCTTTATCAATATTTAAGTTCATTACATGTATTAGCTCTTCAATATCAGCATCTTTCGATAAATATGCGTTTGCACCCATTCTGTTTGATAATTTAATAACTTCCTCATCTTTATACATGCTAAGTATTAGTATTAATGCTTTTGAATCTCGTGTTCGTAATTCTTTTAATACATCTATACCGGTACAATCGGGTAAATTTATGTCTAAAAAAACTACATCTGGTTTAAAAATACAAACCGATTTTAACGCATCTTCTCCTGTATGGTAACAAATAATATCGTTAACACCTTCAATTTTTGTTAATATAGCACGCAATCCTTTGGCAAATAATTCTTGGTCTTCGATTATTGCAATATTCATAACATCATTTTTCTCTTATTTTCAAATATATGAATTTTAAATTTAAATAATAGAATGTAATATAGTTTTCACCTTCTGATGTAATATATGTAAAATACTGTATATATGGTATTAAATGCTGTTATTTAGATTCGCTATAAATTAGACTAAAATATAAATATCACCCAATATGGGGATTTACTCTATTGATAGAAAGAAATATTTTTGTAAAATACAATTATAAATTATTGAAAATGATTAATTTAAATTATAATAATAATAAAAATATATTAGAATGGAAAGCCTGTGGTACTATAACAGTTTTTGATTATTATAATGCATTTAAAAATACAGAAATATACTGTAATAAAACTGAAAATATTAATATTCTGGAGATTGAAGAAAATGCTATATTAAATATTAGTAAATCTGATATTCATAAAATAGTAGATTATGCAAATAATTTTATTGATAAATTTAAAAATGTTTATCATGTCTCAATAACAAAAACTGCTATTTATACAGCTAAAACAGTAATAATAAAAAAACAAATACGAAATATTAAATATCATACACAAAATTTTGCTTTAAGAGAATCGGCTATAAATTGGTTTGAAGTAAATAATTTTGATAAATTGATAAATATTAATATTTCGAATAATATTTTTCACTGTGCTTTTAACAATGTAATTGATAAAGAAAATATTGTAAATACTTTAAAAAAAATTTCAAAATACACTGAAATAAGAGATGTAAATATACTATGGGAAGTTAATAATGCCAAAATAGAAATCGATATAACAGATATTTCATATATTGTTAAACAATTTAAAAAATATTTATCTCATTTTAATTCAATAAATATGGCAAGTGTGATTACCGATTCTTGGTTATCTGTTCTTTTTACTGTATTTAAATTAGATTTTTCGAGTAATAATATTGTTTTGGAAGAATTTAACAAAAGTGCACAAGCAACAAGATGGTTAAAAAGAGACTGTTCTTTATATTCTTAAATAACGTTGGTTCGATATAATAAAAACAAGTTATATCAATTTAATTTTAAAATAAATGATATTTAAGAAATGTATTATAAAATAGTTAGATTTTTTTAGTAGTATATTTCGTTAAAATTTACTACTTCTTTTATTTCCGGTATTTTTTGTTTAAGATAATTTTCTACTCCCATTTTAAGAGTTATTATACTTGTGGGACAAGTGCCACAAGTGCCTAACAATTTTACAATTACGGTGTAATCACCAGTAATTTCAACAAGCTCTATATCGCCACCATCGTTTTGTAAAAACGGGCGAACATTTTCTATTTCGGCAGTTATTTTTTGTTTTATTTCTTCAGGTTTACTCATTTTCTTCTCCTAATACAAACTCTTTTACAAGAGTATCGTTAATAAAGTTTTCGCTATGATGTCCAAGGTGTATTTCTGCTTCAATATTTTTTTTGCTGTTAACAAAATCTACACTTGGCAAAAAAGGTTTTATATCTAAAATTGGTGTACCATCAAAAGCATCAACATCGTTTACAAAAATTTTATTTGCAACAATACTATCCACTTTTACAAGCGACAAACCTATTGAATTTGGTCGTCGTGGCGAGCGTGTAGCAAATACACCAAATTCGTGATTACTTTTAGGTGGTTTTACTATTAAATTCCAACCTTTCGATTTATCGAAATGATATATTACCCAAATATATTCAAACTCGTTTAACTCGGTTAATCCTTTTGTATATGCAGTATCTAAAATAATTACACCTGTTGAATTTGGTACCAAAGTACCTTGTCGTGGCGCACCTGTTTTAATAGTATATTTTGTTGAAAAATACCCAATTGTTTTATAATTTATATTATTTTGTTTTAGGTCGCAAGCCGAAAATAAAACAACTAAAATTAATATTTGAAACAATTTTTTCATAAAATTAAAAAATCAATAAACTAAATACAAAAACTACAATTCCTATCAACATAATAAACAGGGTGTATGGAAAAATATCTTTGGCTTTTAGCCCTGTTATACCAAGTAACGGCAATGCCCAAAAGGGTTGTATCATATTTGTAATTTCGTCGCCATAAGCCAAGGCCATAATAATTTTTTGCACAGGTACACCAATATTTTGAGCTGCTTCAACAATAACAGGTCCTTGCACTGCCCATTGACCTCCTCCGCTTGGCACAAAAATATTTACAATTCCTGCACTAATAAAAGTATAAATTGGCAAAGTATTTTCGGTTGAAATACTTACAAAAAACTGTGTTAATATATCCGATAAACCCGAATATTTCATAATACCCATAATTCCGGCATAAATGGGAAACTGAATTAATATACCTGCCGATCCCTTAATTGCCGAATTTAATGCTTGTAAAAAGTTTTTTACATTTTTATGAAACCACAAAGCCAAAGCAAATAAAACAAAGTTTATAAAATTTATATTTATCACCTTATAACTTATTTGTTCATATACCCTTACAACAACAGCAAATAACATTAACAACGCAAATATCCTTAAAAAAACCGATGAATTATCAATCTTAAATTTCTTTGATTTTTCGACTATTTTGTTTTGTTTTTCAGGTTTTATTGAAATTTTAGCAGTATTTGTTTTTTTCGATAAAAACCATAATGAAAGTGAGACCAAAGTAATTACACTTATCGCACTAAAAATATTCATTGTAGAAAGAATAGTTTTATCTATTGGTATTACACCAATTTTAGAAACCAAAAAATGATTTGCTTCTGCAACTTTTAAAGGTGCAGAACCCGAGAAACCTCCATGCCAAACCATTAAACCTGAATATCCTGCCGCAGCTATAAGCGGATAATTTATTTTAAAACCTTTTTTTACTGATTTTTCTGCAATTTTACGAGCAATTATAGCTCCAAAAATAAGTGCTAAAGCCCAATTAAAATAAGCAAGTATCATTGTAGAAATGGCTGTTATTATAACTGCTTTTGTATTTGATTTTATACCGCTTATTAAAGCTGAAATTATTTTACTTACAAATGGTGTTATAGCTAAAATATGCCCTAAAACAAGCATAATCATCATTTGCATTGCAAAATTTAATAACTCCCAAAATCCTGTTTCCCAAAATTTTAAAATATTAAAAAAACTTTTGCTGTTTTGCTCTCCTGTTAGCAAAAACGAAAGAATAATTGTTATAAAAGTTAAAAATATGGCAATACTAAACGGTGATGGTAAAAATCTTTTTATTACGTTTAATATTTTATCGAAATTCATTTTATTAAAGTTTAGAACCTTAAATAATTACGTGTTTCGCCTTTTTGCCATTCAGCAACAATATCGTTAAAATTATTTTGTATGTTTTTTATAGCTTCTTCTATAAGCTCTGTATTGCTTAAAATAACAACAAACTTTTGTTGCTGACGAACTATATTTCTTCCAAATACTTTACTAATTAAAACATTTACACCTAAAGGCTTTAGCAAACTTGTAACACCTTTTGCCTTATTAGGGTCGCCATGCATTTTTTCTTCCGGACTTTTATTTGTAATAATAGCTTCTAAATTATTATCGGTTCTCGATATTTCGTAAACAATATATTCCTTAGCCTCACCAAAATGCTCTTTTGTAAAATTGACTCTATCATCAGTTGCAAACGCAATTATCAGTTTTTCCATAATTTTTAAAATATTAAATTTATTATTTGAATCTATTAAAAGCTTCAAGTTCGAGGCTTGCGAAATATTTAGTAAACGAGTTTACATATGTAAACTCGTTTATTAAATATAAGCGTAACGAAGAAATTGAAACTTTTAATATTTCAAATTAGCAACTACAAGCAGCCGAGCCCCCCTTCCAATTAGCATGCTCAACCTCTAAAAAGTGTTGCTTTTCTTCTTCACTCATAAGTCGTTCGGTATATAAAAACTTAAAGCCAAACGATTCAGCAATTATTTGTACAGAACCAATCATATCGCCTTTTATTGGAATATTAGGAAAAGGTAATGCAAATTCTGCTTTAACAACTTCGCCTGTAATTTCAATTTTGCTCAATATTCCCAAATCTTTTAATGTTGAGTTAATTGATGGGTGTTCAATATAATCTATTGCTTTTAAAACTATTTCTGTATCCATTATTTATATTTTAATAAATCTAATAATTTGTGTTTTTCTTTCTGATTTCAAAATTACAAAATATAATCCATTTTGTAGTTTTGAGATATTAATAATACTACTATTTTGTTGTGTATTTATAATACATTTAATAGGTTTACCTAAAATATTAGTAACTATAACATTATTTTTGTTAAAGGCCTTATTAATAATAATGTGTGAATTTGCAGGATTTGGATAAAGACTAATATTATTAGTATTTATGTGTGCAATATTATTTGAATTATCATCATAAATAAAAGAATATAATTTAGGTTCAAGGTCAATATTCTGATAAATAAATTCTTCGCAAGATAAAAATAATTTGTTGTTATTAAAATAACATATTCCCTCTGTTTGACTTGCCCCAATACTATCTGTCAGGTCAATTCTATTAATATTTCCGGAAAATATATTCGAATCATTAAAATTACTTATATTAATAATAAATGGAGCTAAACCCTGTGTATATCCACAAAGCATAAAAGTTTTTTGTTCGGTATTATAACTACTTCCTGTAATTAATCCGTTACTATTATACGAATTTTTCTCAAAAGCTAAATATGTACCCGGATTTTTTGGTAAAATATAAGTTCGGGTTGTATTGTTTACCCAGTCTTTCATGAATATTATTAGCGAATCGTTATAAACTGATAGTGCTTCTGCATCAAACTCTGTATTTCTGTTACTACTTGTAAAATCTGTTTGATTATTATAAGAGAATAATATTGTATCGGCAGATATATAATCGTTTGCTAAATAATCTGTTTTTAATATTCTATATATTTTTAAATCTGTTCTATCACCTGAGTTATTTCCTATATCACCAATATAAATATATAATGAATCTTGTGCTAACGATTCCCAATCGGTATTAGTAGCATTTTCAACAGTAACAGTCCTTAAAATTTCGCCATTAATAGTGTCTATTTCATATAAAAAAGGAGGGTTTCCAGAGTCGTTTATTGTAATTATTTTTCCGTTAAAATAAATTAATCCTGACGTTTCTTTTATTTGTGAATTTAAAATTGCTAATTCTGTTATAGAAATAGATTGTGCATTTATTACGATAAATGATAATATAATTAATAAGCTATATATATATTTCATTAAACAAATATAGTTATTTTATTTATTTTTCACTCCGCTTATTGTATCATTTACTATTTTGTTCATTATTTCTGTTACATGTTTTGAAAGTGGCACAACGTCTAGTTCTGGAAACATTAAACTAACCATCCATGGTTTCATTTTCATAAAACGCATACTTGTTTTTCCGTTTTCTTGTGCTACAATTATACTCTTTGGCATCATTACTCCCATATCAAAGCTCATATCTTGTAATGCTTTATGCGATTTTGGTGCATTACATATTTGTACAATTTTATACTCAAAATCATCAGGTAGTTTTAATTTTTTATTCTTATAAGTTTCCTTTAAATCATGAATTGCCTGTATTCCAAAATCATACTTTTTCACAGCATTTTCTAACGATTCTACAACTTTGTCAAACGGTGCATCTACAAAAACTTTTTGTACAACATCACCTACTAATAGTTTTGCAATAAATTTTTTCATTTTATTATTTTTATTGCAAATATCTATATATTTAGATATGTACACAATACCTATATGTTGGTATTTTCAGATGATTACCTTATAAAAAATACCACGTTCTAAGTTTTCTTTTGTAATTTTTTTTTCATTTTCGAGTACACCCAAATATTTATTTATTTCGTTAATATGAATACCTAAAAAATTGTGTAAGTCATTTAATGTACATGGTCTACGTGCAATAGTTTCTAAAATTGCCGTTTCAATATCTCCTTTATACGAATCAATATTTGTACGCTTTTGTGGCGAAGCAATAATTTCCACATTTGCTAAATCCCAAAAATCTACAATTTCTTGCAACTCTATTGCAGAAAGTGGAGACAAGCCTCTTACAGTTCCCGGACGGTCTAATGTATTTAATTGTACTCTATCAGGATTTATTTGTAAAATAGCCTTTTTAATTTTCTCTAGCTCAAGCCAACTATCATTAAAAGCTTTTAAGACCAAAATCTCTAACCAAATTTCACCTTTAAATTCATTACGTAAAGTAATAATTCCATTTATATAGGTTTCAATATTAAGATTTGATTCAGGTCTGTCTATTTCCTCAAATATTTCTTGACTTGCAGCATCTAACGATGGCAAAATTACATCAGCTAATAGTAATTCTTCTCTTACTTTTTTATCATACAAAAGTGTTCCGTTAGTTAGTACAGCTGTTTTAATTTTCGGATAATTTATTTTTACAAACTGTAAAACATCACCAATTCTGCTATTTAGTGTTGGCTCGCCCGAACCCGAAAAAGTAATATAATCTATTTTAGGATTGTTAGACATAAATTGTTGTAATTCAACAATAACCTTGTCGTATAGTATATATTCTTTTCTTTCTAATGTTAATTTGGTTGTTTCGCCTACTTCACAATAAACACAATTTAACGAACATACTTTTTTAGGAACTAAATCTATTCCTAACGACATTCCTAATCTACGTGATGGTACAGGACCAAATAAATACTTATACATAATTATAATTTCTTAATTACAGAATTATATTTACTCTGTTCTTCCTCATCCATTTTACGAAAATCATACTCAAATTTATACCCAAACGATTCTGCCATAATTCTTACCGAATTAGCTATATCTTTTCTGTTAGGCATATTAATATCTGGCAAAGCAAAAATTACAGTAATTTTACTTTCTTCAATTTTTATATAACTTAAAATGCCCAAATCTTTTAAGGTTTCAGGTATTTCAGGATGCTCGATTATATTAACAATATTTATTAAATCTTGCTTGTCCATATATTACAAATTAAAATTTTTGCAAACTTCCTGATTTATAAGCATAATATGCTTCTTCAATAGTCATATCGCCAGCACCAATATAACACTCAGTGCCTAATTTTTGCAATACTGTTGCTGCGTTTCCGCCGGGTCCGTTACCTGTTATTAGTACTTCGGCTTTTAACCCTGCCAATTTTTGTGCAGCTTTTGGTCCTGCTCCATGAGCTTCGCCTTCAACATCTTTATTACTTACCGATGTTAGTTTTTTTGTGTCTTCGTTGTAAACAACAAAAAACTCTGTTCTTCCGAAACGTGGATCCATTTTAGATTCCCATTCTGTTCCTTTTGTAGTAAATGCTATATTCATCTTTTGCCTCTCCCACCCCCTCTCCAGAAGAGAGGGCTTTTAAATTATTATTTATTTAATTCTTTTATTTTATCCCAAGTTTGTGTTAAAATATTTTTAAGCTTATTATCTTCAAGTTCAACTACTGTTTTACAATCTGTCATTGCTTTTGTAAAATTTTCATCATACGGCAGATTAGCCAAATGTACTATTTCTTCATCGTTCAAAAACTCAATAATTTCGTTTGTTTTAACAGTATTTAAATCCGATTTATTAATGATACAACCTGCTTTTATATGAAACTTTTTTACCAATTCATAAACTCGTTTTAAATCGTGTAAACCAGATACTGTTGGCTCGGTAACCAAAACAACAAAATTTGCTCCTGAAAGCGACGAAACCACAGGACAACCAACACCAGGCGAACCATCAACTAATACATATGGTCGGTTGTATTCATCAGCAATTTCTTTTGCCACATTTTTAACATGTGCTACTAATTTACCTGAATTATCGGCTCCAATACCAAGTTTTGCATGAACAAAAGGCTGATTGAGCCTAGTGTTTGCAATATGCCATTTCCCTACATTAAGCGGTATGTTTGTAATTGCATCAACAGGGCAAACTCTTGCACAATATCCACAACCCTCGCACGAAAGCTCGTCAACTGTATGAATTCCATTTGTTACATCAATAGCATCGAATCTACAAACATCGAAGCACTTGCCACATTGGGTGCAAATATCTTGGTCAATTACAGCAAGTTCGCCACTGTAAAAATCTTCTGTTGTCGCGTTTTCTGGTTGTAAAAGTATGTGCATATCGGCAGCATCTACATCGCAATCAGCGATAACCACATCTCTGCCTCCAAGTACAGCAAACGATGCTGTTATCGAGGTTTTTCCCGTGCCTCCTTTTCCTGATATTACTACTATTTCTTTCATCTACGTTCGTCTGTTGGTTATTCCTTGTTGTTCTGTTGATTATTCTTTTTTTAATATCCAACCAATGAACAAGGAGTTACCAATTATCAATTTATCAATCTCCCTGTCCCTCTTCTGCAAGAGGGAACGCTTAATTTTTATTTATTTTTTAAAAACTTTATTATTTTATTCAATTCCTCTTTTACTTCGGGTATTTTATCCCATAAAAGTTCGCCTTTTGAATACAACTCGGCTATTTCACGTTTATTAGGAATTTTTGCCAAAATTGGAATATTGTGCTTTTTGCAATATTTTTCAATATCGTTATTTCCTATTCCATAACGATTTATAACTACACCAAAATCCTTTTTAAGTTCTTGCATTGTTTCAATTGCAAGTACTAAATCGTTATAACCAAATGGTGTTGGCTCGGTTATTAAAATTATAAAATCGGCATCTTTTGTGGCTTCCATTACGGGGCAAGATGTGCCAGGAGGTGAGTCATAAATTTTAATTATATCCTGCGAAAACTCATCAAATTCTTCGTTACTCTTGTTTTCGTTATTCAAATTAAATTTATCAGAGTTAAATTTCTTATCAATATATTTAAGCGTTTGTTTAATTAATGGCACAGCTTGTTCTTCACCAATAGTAAGTCGGCTTTCTACAAAATCGAAGGTGTCGGTTTTAAAATGCTTTAATTCGCCCATTTTTTTTGCAATCATTGGAAGCGAATTTGTTGGACAAAGCTCCGAGCATGCATAACACGAATGACACAACTCTGGAAAAACCATTATCATATCTACAATTTTTATAACTGCATGATAATTACATACATCTTGGCAATTACCGCAAAGAGTACAATCGGTTTTATTCCACTCAGGAATCATTTTAAACTTATCCTCGCTATGTACCAATTCTGTTTTTAGAAATAGTGCCGAATTTGGCTCTTCTACATCTAAATCGGTTAAAACAACCTTATTGGTTTGCGATAAAAAGGAGGCAAGATTTGTAGAAAGTGTTGTCTTTCCTGTGCCTCCTTTTCCGCTTGCTATTGCTATTTTCATTGTTTGCTTTTAGCGTCATTGTGAGCCGTAGGCGTAACAATCCTTTACGGATTGCTACGTCGCTTTGCTCCTCGCAATAACGATTACTTACTTAAAAGTTCTTCTCTAATCATTGTATGCCCACAATTGGGACATTTTATTGTTGTGCATTTTACTCCCTGCTGATGCGAGATTTTTTCTCCACATTTTGCACATACACAAAAGCCACCATTACCGAAACCACCTCCGTTGTTTCGTCCTTGTCCTCCGCCACGTCCAAGTCCCTTGCCTTGTCCACGGCCTGTTCCTCTTCCTTGTCCATTCATAATTACAATTCTTTAAGTCGTTTTTCTAAACTCTCTAATTGGTCTTTTAAAATGTTTATTTCGTTCTGAACCAAAGTTTTTTCTTTAACCCCGTTATCAAACCCATTTCTATAACCAAAGCCCATTCCTCGACCAAAACCGTTTCCATTATGGTTTCGTCTACCAAAACCATTTCCTCTACCGTAAGTAATTATATTATTCTCAAATCCGGGAAGGTTATTACCTGTGCAATAACCCAATCTTCTTCCTGTTTTAGGGCCATTTCCGTTAGGTCCTGTTTTGTCACCTCTTGGCATTTTTACCTCCTTTTTTATCTCAGCCAACCCTCTCAAAAAGAGAGTGCTAAGTATGTTTATATATTAATTTCCTCTATTTCTATGTCGTTTATGTCCGTTATGTTCTACACAACATCTTCCGTGACCATAATTACCGGCAATATTTATCAAATTACTTGATTTACACTCCGGACATTCTGAAAAATGTTCATCAATCTTTATATTGAACATATGCCCACAATCGAAACATTTAATAATATTATTTATAAAATGTATGTTTCCCCCCTCAATAGTTAACATTCTACCTGTAATAATAAACTCTGCTATTTTTCTTCTTGCACTTTCAACTAATCGCGAGAACGTTGAACGCGAAACATTCATTTCTTTCGACGCCTCAAGATGCGATAATCCTAATTTATCAGCTAATCTAATAGCTTCATACTCATCTAACGAAATGTAAATTTTATTTAACTCACGACCAGCAACCCCAACAGGTTTAAACTCATTAAACATAGGTGGATTATTTACAATTCTATTATTTTGTGGTCGTGCCATA
>Ga0256827_10000108_pt1 | contig 43414 bp, 37 predicted proteins | sample CV84metaG_FD_185977 | JGI IMG/M metagenome (GOLD analysis project Ga0256827, IMG submission 185977) | Hydrothermal vent microbial communities from East Pacific Rise, Pacific Ocean - CV84 | ecosystem: Environmental > Aquatic > Marine > Hydrothermal vents | place: Pacific Ocean: East Pacific Rise... | reverse complement strand
TAACTTCTCTACTGGGTGGTAAACCTGGTATGATTTCAGGAGCAACGGGTGCTGTCGCCATTGTATTTGTTTCTCTAGGTGTTGCTGTAAAAGCAATGTTCCCTGAACTTGACAAGGAAACCCTTTCCCTCATGATACTCCATCATATACTCCTAGCCTCTATTTTTGCAGGACTTTTCCAAATAGCCGTTGGTCTTCTTAAAATGGGTAAATTTATCCGTCTTGTTCCTCAACCTGCGATGTTTGGGTTTGTAAATGGTCTTGCCATTGTTATTGCCTTGGCTCAGTTTAAATTTTTAGCACCTAGTAATTCAGAAAATCTTTCTTGGATGGAAACCATCCAAAACAGTTTTACAGAAAACTACTTTATGTATGCCATTATCGTTGCTACCATGCTGATTATGCACTTTTTACCTAAAATAACTAAGGCTATCCCTGCTGGTTTGGTTGCGATTATTGGTTTAAGTTTGGTGGTTTATTTTACAGGGATAGAAACAAAACTTGTGGGTCAACTATTTGGAGACATCACTTCTGTCTCATTACCTACTTTTGTAATGCCTGATACAAACTTATTTACTTTGCAATCTATGTATATTATTTTACCTATTGCTTTTTTAGTTGCGATGGTTGGGCTTATTGAATCACTTCTTACCCTTTCAGTTCTCGATGAGATGAGTGGAACACGAGGAGATGGAAACAAAGAGTGTGTGGCACAAGGTCTTGGAAATGTATGTTCAGGTTCATTTGGTGGTATGGCAGGTTGTGCGATGATTGGTCAAAGTATCATCAACTACTCTTCTGGTGGATTGGGTCGTCTTTCCTCATTTGTAGCTGCTGTTTTCCTTCTTATTCTTGTGGTAAGTTTCTTCCCTGTTATTTCTGCTGTTCCTGTGGCTGTATTGATAGGTATCATGTTTATGGTAAGTATTGGTACATTTGAGTTTTCAAGTTTAAGAAGAATCAAACACATGCCTAAAGCCGATGCTTTTGTTCTTTTGGCTGTTACTATTATTACTGTCTTTGCTGACTTAGCTATTGCTGTTATTGCAGGTATTATTATCTCTGCATTAGTATTTGCTTGGGAACATGCAAAGATTCATGCAACAATTGAGAGTGATGAAAATGGTAAAAAAGTCTATAGACTAGAAGGACCTCTATTTTTTGCCTCGGTTGCTTCATTTGCAGAGCAGTTTGATATAGATGAAGACCCTGATGAAGTGATAATTGATTTTAAAAATGCTAGAGTGATGGACAGTTCAGGAGCTGAAGCGATTGATGCTTTAACAGCAAAATATAAAAAAGCTGGGAAAAAACTAACCCTTAAACACTTGTCAAATGACTGTAAAAAAACATTAACAACTGCTGGTCCATTCTGTACCTATGAAGAAGATGACCCTACTTATAAAGTGGCTGTGAATCAATAGGTTTTATAGGGAATATTCCCTATAAAACCACCAATAAATCAACCTCTTTTATACGATTTTTTTCCTCTTTTTTATAACTAAACTCCAGTAAATTATACCCTTTAGTATTTCGACTACTAAATTCTGCACTTTTTACTCTACTTAGTAATGGTTTAAAATTTGTGAAACCAACACTAGAGAACAATCTCTCTAATACAGCTATATATCCATCCTCTATGCTTCTTCTTTTTTTGTACATTATAATATCCCCTTTGATATTCATATGATACCATCAAAAACTATAATAATCTATAAAAAATGATGTTTCTACACACAATTCAAATCAATTTACAAGCTATAAAATATGCCCTTCATCTTTAAAAAAGTAAGTATGTGTCAATTTTGAAAAAAAGTTAAGACTCTCTTGCACATTTACAATCTTATCCCTCCCCCCAATAAAGACTTCAATTACAACTCCCCTATTTAAAAGTTCTACAAATTTTTCTTTATCCCAACGATAGGTAAGTAATGCCTCTAACTCTTCTAAACTTCCATCTACTAAATAATTTTTTAACTCTATAGATGAGGGATAAACAACATTTTTTAGAAATTGTTCTTTATATCCCTCTTTATCTGCTTTATAATAACGTAACTGTGTTTTTATAAAAGACTTTTTTTCATTTTGAAAAAAAGCTGGGGAGAGAAGAATTAATCTATCTACCCTCTCTTTTGAATGATAAACATGTTCGAAAGCCTTTTGTGCACCATAAGAGAATCCAGCAACAGTAAAATCTGTCTCAATCAATCTATTTTCAAAGAAAACTTCCTCACCTTTTAAGGCAAAACCATTAAAATATTTCACTTAAATAATCTCCTTAAAAAAGTTCATCTATAATTTTTTTAGTTTGGACAGGTGTTATTGATTCATTTTCAAGTAAATATACGGTCACTTTTTCAAGTACCTCCGACAACTTAGAGAGTAAACTTCTAACCTCTTCATGGGTCTCTTGAAGCAATGTTTGAGCCTGTGTAGATGAACCAAAATACTCGTTGGTCATCGCAAACTCTTCTATAATTTTATGGGTTAATATCTTCGCTTCAGTGATATCCTCTTTTGCATTGGAAAAAAACTCACCATAGACCTTTTCAGTGGCTACCCTACCTGCTAATAAGACTTTTAGTTCATTTTCTAAAAAGCTCTTAGAAAGAATCTCATTTGAATGTAAAATAAAATTGGAGTTTAAAATTCCAATCTTTTCATAATCTACCTCAAACCATGAGGCTGTAATTGCTTTTGCAGCTTGATACAAAGCTTGAATTTTACGCTCCTCTTCATTATAGGTTTTAATTTTATATTTCCCCAACAACACTTTCTCTTTGACAGCTTCTATATCTGAATTTTCTATACTCTTTTTATTTAAACGTAGAGCATAAAGTGCCGATTCATTGATAAGTGTTGCCAAAGAAGCTGAGTTAAACCCTATGGTCATTTTAGCAATAGCTTCCATATCTACTTTATGAGATTTATTTTTTAAATAAAGCTCCAAAGTTGCCAACCTCTCTTGAAAGTCAGGGAGACCAATATGTACACGTCTATCAAAACGACCTGCACGGAGCAGTGCTTCATCTAAAACTTCTATTTTATTAGTCGCTGCGATAACCATTACCCCCGAACTCTCTTCAAATCCATCCATTTCGGTTAAAAGTTGGTTGAGTGTTGCTTCTCTCTCTTCATTGTTTTGACCCCCACGGCTTTTACCCACAGCATCTATCTCATCTATAAATATAATACTTGGAGACATCGCTTTGGCTTTCTCAAATAGCTCTGAAACACGTTTTGCACCCATACCCACATATATCTGAACAAAAGAGGCTGCACTTTGGTAAAAGAAAGGGACATTGGCTTCCCCTGCTACAGCCTTTGCTATCAATGTTTTCCCTACACCAGGAGGACCAACAAGGAGGACACCTTTAGGTAGACGAATATCAAATTCTTTATACTTTTTAGGATAACGCAAAAAGTCTATCACCTCTTCTAACTCCTCCTTAACCCCTTCAACACCAGCCACATCAGAAAAATTAATGGTAGATATTTGAGCCTGTATATGCTGTTCAGGTAACAAAGGATTAACCGCTTCCTCTCTTTGAGTCGACATATACTCCTCTTGTGTTTTGCGACTTGCTCGTATCATATACAATATATAAAACATCATAAGAAGAAGAATGATAATAAGTATCAAGTCCATCACTTCCGTTGACTCTTCATCATACTCAACCACAGCACTTTTAAAAAGTAGCCCTTTATCTATGGCATCTTCAGGTACTTTATATGTTCCTCTAGAGGTATAGATATAAATATAGGGTGACTTAACCATCACCTTTTCCAAATTCTTAGTCTCGGAGAGTATAGACTTTGCTTGTGTTTGGTCTATCAGTTCTGCCGATTTTTCAAAACTAGAAACAGCTAAAATCACAATAACAAGTAACAGTGAAGCGATAATAATTTTACTATTTTTACTAATAGATTGCCACATTTTTATCACCATAAACGGTTGCCTTTTCAATATGAATCCAGTTTGAAGTTAAATCTTCTTTGGAGCTTACTTCTACTCTATTAAAGTACTGATCATAGCCTTTATAAATATTATCATCCCCTTGTTCTATAAGCACTTCAAGATTTTCATGAGAATCTAATCTAAACTGATGATTTTTCTCTTTAATCAATGCTGTTAACTCTCGATGCCTCTCTTTTGCAATATTCCCCTTAATTTCAGGTCTCATCACAGCAGAAGCTGTATTGTCTCGTTTAGAGTAAGAGAAAGCATGAACATGGGTCAAAGGCAAAAGCTTAACCCGTTCTATCGCCTCTTGCCACTCTTTTTCATCTTCCCCTGGATGACCCACAATATAATCTGTCCCTAAAGCATACCCTTTTGAAGCTATCTCTTCTAAAAGTTTTAAATCCGTTTTAAAATCATTCCTACGGTTCATCACTTTTAACATTTTATCTGAAGTGTGTTGCAGTGCAATATGTAAATGTTTTGCCATCCATGGCTCGGTTAACAACTCTTTGAACTCATCATCTATCTGAATCGGTTCTAAACTCCCTATACGGATACGACGGACACCCCTTATCCTGCTCATCCGTTTAAGCAATTTTGCCATAGATGAGTTTTGGTCTGCCCCATAACTTCCAACATTTGTCCCTGTTAAGATAAACTCTCCAAAGCCGTTTGATGCCAACTTTTGAATCTGTAGTAAAATATCTTCCTCTTTATGGCTTCGTGCATCGCCCCGAACCGACGGGATAATACAGTAAGAACATCTAAAGTTACACCCCTCTTGAATCTTAATAAAGGCTCTACTTTTCCCCACAAACTCTTCAACAATGGTTGAGTCAATATGATTTAAATCCCCTATCTGATAAAAAGGTTTCTCATACTTTAAAATATCATTTATCTTCTCTTTTTCAGAATGCCCCATCACCCCAAAAACTTTTTTGTCTGTAAAAAGAGATTCCCCTTTTGAGTGTGAACCACAACCAGCCAAAATCACCTTGGCGTTGGGATTTTTACGGCTTCGCCCATTAATATAGGCTCTTACAGAGGAATCAGCCCCATTGGTAACAGTACAAGAATTCACCATAATCACATCAGCTTCATCCTCATTTTGTGTTAAATCAAAATCTTTAAGTTTTGACATCATTACTTGGGTATCAAACTGATTGGTTCGACATCCAAAAGTTTTAAAATATACCTTTTTTTTTACATCTATACTCATATTAATAGGTTACACCCCATCCTTTTGTTTTATTCTCTTTACTTATTCCCCCCAAACCATGCTCAGAAGTGGGTTCTTCACCCTCCTCTAAAGGTACTTTAGGTGCTGGTTTATCCATATAAAGAGATTGACTTGGAAATGCCATGAATATATCATCTTCTTCTTGTAAACGAGATAAAATCTCCATAGAAATTGTACTTCTTAAAGTTAAAGTTGCATAGGCATTGGTAAGATACCATGCTGAAATTCGGACTCCATAGGTATCCAGAAAACTCAAAATACGAGGCTCAACAGCAGTATTTCTCATACTGTATTTACTCCGTAAACGGTTCAATTGCTTTCGGGTCATATCGGTATACCCTTTAGAGTACTTCCGTGTTACATCTTTAGCAATATGTTGTGCTTTAGCAACATTGGAATCAAAAGTAATCATAAAATCAATCCCATCCCAAACAGTTTTTAAACCTGAATGAGAGTAGTTAGCAATCATATCGGTAAAGATATAATTGTTTGGGATAAAAATAATTCTACCTGAACGTCTATTTTCAGTAATGGTTGTTAATGTGACATCTTCATGGAGCGTCATACGCAAAACAGAAATATCTACAATATCACCAACATATGCTGTACCATCTTTTATAAATTTTACTCTATCACCCACGTGAATTGAACCTGAAACAAGAATAACAATCCATCCAATCAAACTCATAAACCAATCTTTCAAAGCAATCGCAATACCTGCTGATGCAAAACTCAAAACAGTAATAAGATGTCCAACATTTTCCAAATAAGAGAAGAGTAAAATAATAAAAATCAATACAATAAAAAGGAAGTTAATAACCTTATTTATACCATAAAAAAGTTCATTATCGGACATATACTTTTTAACTAAATATTTTACAAAAAAGAAAAAAAGTAAAATAAATAAAATAGTAGAACCCGTAATAATAGATTTTTTTATCTCTTTTTTAATCCCATCATCTAAGTTTAAATTGACTTGAGAAACTTTTTGATCGAAAGCAGCAACAGAGGTTTTTAAAATTTCCAAAGTAAGTTCAAAGTCTTCAAGCTTACTCTCCGTGGCTCTTAATTCCTCTACATAATCATCATATTTTACCCCTCTTGTCTTAAGCACCAATTCTTGTAAAATCATATTTTTTTCATACAATTTAGTAACAGCATCGTTTAGTTTTTCATAATTTTTTGCATACTCTTCCCTTACCAATTTTAGATGTTTTTGGAAAGACATTGCCTCAATAATATTAAGAGGATTGCTAATGGTTGGTGCTTTTCCTACAGTAGGTGTCTCAATTAACTTTACAAAAGGATCATCCTTATACTCTTTAAGCTGAGAGAGTTTTCCCTCTATAATCTGATATTGAAGCAAGGTCTCTTCATAAAGAGCTTTATCTTTTTTATCTAAATATGCCTTGCTTTTATACATAGAAATACGCTCATTAACCTCTTCCAGTTTCCGATTTAAAGTCTGATACCGTTCATGGTTCAAATAAACATTTGCCCAAATATTATCTTTGATTAACTTTTTATCTAACTCCTCTTTTTCCTCCACTAGCATCTTAATACGTGCGAGTAAAACCTTTCTTGCCTCGGCTTCTTGCTTAAGCTTCTCAATTTTAGCTTCCTCTTTTTTCTTCTCTAAAAGTTTTTTCTTTTTCTCCTCTTCTAAACGTTTGATTACTTTTTTGTGTTCTTCCTCTAAAAGTTTTTGAGCCAACATCTTTTCATTCGTGTCAAAATCTTCTTCATAAGTTTTATTTTCATCTTTAGAAATTATAGGTTTTACTATTGTTTTTGTTTTATTTTCTTCCGTATTTGTAGATGATGATAAAAAGCTTAAGATGGTTGATTTTACTTTTTCTGTTAAATTAGAGTCACTACTTAAGTCTGCAAAACTTAACTGAGACAATAGTAAAAAAGAATATAAAAGGTATTTCATTAAAAATATCCCTCTATGTTGTTAAGATTGAAAATGTTTTTAAAACTTTTTTTAATAAAGCACTCTCTATATCATCTCTAATCACATTTTCTCCAAGACCATTTGGTAAAATGAATTTTAGTTTATTGTTTGCTGATTTTTTATCTAAAAAGAATTTATCATAAAAAGCATCTACATCTCGAATCTGATAATCGGTTGGTAAATTATGTTTTTCAAGTAGTTGAGTCACCAACTTAACCTCATCTTCACTTATTAAACCCAACTCTAATGCCACACGATTTGCCATCACCATACCAATGGCTACAGCTTCACCATGTAAATATTTGGTATATTTTGTCTCATTTTCAACAACATGTCCAAAAGTATGTCCATAGTTTAGTACAGCACGAATCCCTGACTCTTTTTCATCAAGATTTACCACTTCAGCTTTAAGTTCAACTGAGCGTTGTATCACCTTTTCTAAACTCTCTTTTTCTGACAAATCAGCCTCTTCTAAAAAGTGAAAATACTCTTTGTCAAACATCACAGCCATTTTCACAATCTCAGCTACCCCTGCTGAAAATTCTCGTTTGGGTAAAGTCTCTAAAAATGTTGTGTCTATGTAGACAGCTTCAGGTTGATAAAATGCACCCACTAAGTTTTTTCCGTATTTATTGTTAACTCCTGTTTTACCACCAACACTTGCATCAACCTGTGCCAACAATGTTGTGGGTACTTGAACAAACCCAATACCACGTTGATACAAACTAGCCGTAAACCCTGTCATATCTCCAATAACCCCACCACCCAAAGCGATAAGCAATGATTTACGGTCAAGTTTATGGGTAAAGAGTTCATCAAGTATACTCTCTACAGTCTCCAAACTTTTAAACTCTTCTCCATCTGCAATGGTTACAACATAAAGTTCATCGGCGTTTATTTTAGATTTTAACGTCTCTAAGTGCAAAGCAGAAACAGTGGTATTGGTAACAATGGCTACTTTACGATTAAAGGTTAGTTCGGGAAGCATCTCTATAACAACATCATATTTAACTGCTGTTTGGTTCTCTAAATGAATCGGTACTATCATGATTTTATAAGCCCTATTTTTTAAAATATTATATAACTTATTTTATCTTAAAATCCTATTTAAAGGACTTAATCTCTCCTATTTATCTGCTGGTATAAGTAGTTGTGGGTGTTTTCTAATACCTCTTAAATAGTGGCTTACCTCTGTTGAAAATAGATTCATTAAAGGATTTTTATTAATATCTTTAGTAAAGGGTGCAATATGTAGTATCTCTTCATATTTTAAAAGTTCACGGATGGGATTTACTCTTTTTTGTACAATTTTCACCTTATAATTATAAAACCTTGAAAGTGTTTCATAATGTTCAATAATATCTTTACTCTCATCAAAGTCTCCTTCAGGATTATAATCACATAAACTGAGTCCCAAACCCAAACTTTCAGAGAAGTCAAAAGCTGAAGTAGAAAGAGCCTCCATCTCAACTTTATCTCCCTTTAAAATAACCGTTTGAGTAATATTATAAAGGGGTTCATATCCAAAGATATAAACAGGTCGCATCAATCCATAAAGATGCTTCTTATAATTTTTTGCAAAAAATTGTTCATTGGTTAAAAGGAAAAGCCCAATATCTAACTGACTCACATCATAATCTATATCAGACAAAATATTTTTTTCAATATAGGTGATATGCACTTTTATATCTTCTGTTTCAAATCCACGAAGCTCTTTTAAAATGGTCAATTGATGTATATTAAAAAGTCGAATGTAGAGTTTTGTTTTAGGGAGTTGATTGCTTAAAAAGATTGCTTCATTAATCTGTAAAAGTATCTCCTCTTTCCTCTGTTGCATGTTCACAATAAGGTATAAGTTTTTCCCAAAAGGTTCAGGAAACAACCCTTGACGTTTATTGACACGTTTATAGATATCTTCAAGCACCAAAGGGTTTCCAATCACAACCAGTCTGTCATTGGGTAAAATCATGGTGGCATTATTGGGGAAAATTTGTTTCTCTTGCCTATATATCGCAACCAACCTCCATTTTCTATGGGAGATTGCACCTACATGGCGATAGGCAAAACTACTGCCAAAAGGGACAAGTATCTCCATAATTTCACCCCGTCCCAAACCAACATTTTTAGCAATAATTGGCACATTGGGTAATTTTTCATAAAGGCTACTAGCTAAAATATCATTCAGATTAATAACACTAATATCGTTATCATGCAATTCCAAATCTTCCCACTTACTAACAAATACCACTAAAGTGGTTGCTCGTATTATTCTAATATTATTTAAGGTAGCCAGTGCCTCCTCTTTTTCATTCATCACTACAAAAATAGTTGAGAAGTCTCTCTCTTTTAAAATATTTTTCAATCGTAAATAAGAGGTTGGGTCAACATCAATAAAATTAAGATTATCAATTTTAGGATGGGCAATAGTCTGTTCCGAGCAAGTGATATAATAACTATTATTATCTATACGACTTTTATCAATCCTTTGAACAAAATGTTTTGCCATATCACCATTCGCTAAAATTAATATATTCTTCATCTCTCTCTTTTCTTCACACCCATCGGTAGCATTTTGGGTATAATAACTTTTTTAGTTAAGGATAATTATAACACAATGGATTTTCAGATAGATAAAACCGATGGTAAAGCAAGAGCTTGTACCATAAAAACTGCCCATTCAACCATTCAGACTCCTGTTTTTATGCCTGTAGGTACAGTAGGAGCTGTTAAAGCACTCGATGCTACCGATTTAGCCACGTTTATTCAACCCAATATTATTTTAGGGAATACCTATCATCTATATTTACGCCCAGGGGACAATGTGATAGATAAAATGGGAAAACTTCATGGTTTTACCAAGTACCCTAAAAGTTTTTTAACCGATTCTGGTGGGTTTCAAGCTTTTTCACTTTCAGACAATGTCAAAATTGACGAAGGGGGGATCACCTTTAGAAGCCATATTGATGGGAGTTCTCACTATTTTACCCCTAAAAAAGTGATAGATATTCAAAATAATTTGGGTTCAGATATCATGATGATTCTCGACGACTTGGTCGCCCTACCTGCCACCCAAGAGCGAATCAAAGCCAGTATCGAAAGAACCACCCGTTGGGCTGAAGAATCTATCACCTATCATAGGGAAAATCAAGCCAAAGGTAAGAGTTTAGACCAAAATATCTTTGCCATTATTCAAGGGGGGACAGACAAAGCTTTTAGAGAGAAGTCAGCCAAAGAGTTGTGTGCCTTAGACTATGATGGTTTTGCCATAGGTGGGCTATCGGTTGGTGAAATCAACCAAGATATGTACGACACAGTAGAATGGACAACACAGTTTATGCCAGAAGATAAGCCTAGATACTTAATGGGGGTGGGAACACCTGAAGACTTGGTTGAAAATGTAGAACGTGGGGTTGACATGTTTGACTGTGTGATGCCAACAAGAAATGCACGAAATGGTACACTGTTCACCTCATTTGGAAAAGTAAATATCAAAGCTGCCCGTTTCAAAGAGGACGATACACCCCTCGACCCAGAATGTGGATGTATGGTTTGTAAAACTTACTCTAGAGCTTATTTATGCCATCTTTATAGAGCCAGAGAAATCACTTATTTTAGACTGGGGACGATTCATAATTTGTATTACTACTTGAACCTTATGAAAGAGATGAGAGAGGCTATTTTAGAAGGTCGATTTGCTGAGTTTAAACGTGATTTTTATGCTAAGAGAGGTTGATTTAACGTCGGCTGTACCCCAAGGGGGGGGGTACAGCCGACGACAAAGTTAATCGTTAATAACTCTTAACCCATCATTATAAGATTTTACAAACTCAGCAAAATCTTTTACTGTTACACAACCATATTCCATCGCAATTTTTACTACTTTGCTATTGTTATAAGTTTTCATATTTTTTCCTATAAAATCTATTCTCAAACAGAAGTCTTAAACGAACCTTCTATTTTGATAAAGATATTTTATAAGGAAAAAGTTAAATTAAAACTGAACCATGACAATTTGTTCGTAAATTTAATAGTTTACAAAATATATAAAATTAATTTTTAACTACCCCTATTGAAACCCTAATAAAAACTATTATTTTTAGATAGAAATCTCTTTTATATCGGCAATCTCTCTAAATGATTTATAGATAGAAGCCACTGTATTTTTACGGTTATTTTTAACTTTTTCATCTTCTACATTGACCAAAACATCATCGAAATATTTGTCAAGTTTTGGTTTAAGTGCAAACATTGCTGATAACTTCTCTTCATAAGAGTTATAACTTTGAGCCATAATTGTTTGATACTCATTGTAAAGTTCACCCTCAATTACTTCTGCAAAAAGTGCTGTATCGACAATTAATTCATTTTCTAAATCTACCTCTTTAGAGATATTTGCCACACGTTTAAAAGTGGAAACTTGCTCTTTAAAGCTCTCTTGTGAAACAATGCTATTTAACGCAAATACTTTTTTAGAAAGTTCATTTAAATCTCTCTCACCCGACTCCAAAACAGCCATAATAACCGATGGATTGGCATCTAAAGATTTTTTAATTCTTTCTATAATAAACTCTACCAATTTCTCAGTATCATAATCTGCATAGAGTTCATTGAGCATCGCTACAATCTCATCTATATTAAAGGCTAAGTCATAAGTGGTCACCATACGAACAATTCCATTAACAGCTCTACGCAATGCAAATGGGTCTTTTGAACCTGTTGGAATTTTTCCTACAGAGAAAAGTCCAATGAGTGTATCCAGCTTAATCGACATCGCCACAATGGCAGAGAAAGTAGAGCTTGGAAGTTCAGCACCCTCACCCAATGGGTAGTACTGCTCTTTAATCGCTGTATATACAACCTCATCTTTACCCAATGCTTTAGCATAGTAGTAACCCATAAGACCTTGAAGCTCTGTAAACTCATAAACCATCTCAGAGGTTAAGTCAGCTTTGGCAAGTACTACAGTCTCATCCATAAGAGCTATCAGTTCAGAAACACTTTTACCTGTCTCTTTTTCCACTTGCTCTATATATAATGAAAGTAACTTACCTGTAATGTTCTTTTCTCGGTCAATCTTGTCGGTTAACGAACCTAACCCATCCATAAAGGTAATCTTTTCAAGACCATCGGTGATAAGACCTCTTTTCAGGTCATTGTGGTAAAAGAAAAGACCGTCGGCAAGTCTTGGTTTTAAAACACGCTCATTACCCTCTACTACTTTTGTGTAATCATCGGTTACGGCATTTGAAACCACAATGAACTTGTTGCTTAGTTTATCATTTTCAAATACAGCAAAATAACGTTGATGCTCTTTCATTGAGGTGATAATCGCTTCAGGTGGTAATTCTAAAAACATCTCATCAAATGAACCAAGAAGTGCTTTTGGGTTTTCTGTAATCGCTACGATTTCGGCTAATAAAGAAGTATCTCTCTCTATGGTGATGTTATGCTCTTTCTCTAAACTATCAAACTCATCTAATATCTTAGCTTCTCTTTCGTTAGGATATAACAATACTTTACCATTTTGTAAAATTTGGACATAACTCTCAATGGTGGGTACATCTACTGCATTAAAGTCTACCATTCTATGCACAAAAGTTTTTTTGTCTGATTTTATACCAAACAGTTCTACCTCTACAGAGTCATCATTTAGTCTTACTTGTAACCAACGGATAGGTCGAATAAACTCATCGGTTCTTGAACCCCAACGCATCATCTTTCCAAAACTCATAGAGGCTATCCACTTTTGAATCATCTCTTCAAGCAGTTCGGTGGTTGCTGTCCCCACTTGCTCCTCTTTAAAGTAAAGAACCTCTTTCCCATTTTTCTCTGCTGTAGTTAGAGCATCAAAATCGACACCACATTTACGAGCAAAACCTTCACCTGCTTTTGTTACAATACCATCTCTTTTGGCAGCCATCATAGGTGGTCCGAAAAACTCTATGGTACTGTCTGCTTGTTTGGTAGCAATGTTCTGTTTTATCACCAAACGACGTGGTGTATAAATAAACTCAAATTCATTCTCTAAACGGTAGTCAGTTAAAATATTTTTCCATGATTTTTCTATGTTCTTTACAATTTTCAGGAGGGGTATAGCAGGTAATTCTTCTACACCGATTTCTATAAGAAGTGGTTTTATCATAATCGCGTTATCCTAGTCTTATTATTAATGACGCGATTTTATCTAAATATTGATAAATGAGGGGTTAGACTATGTTGAACATCTCTTTATAAAGTGTTTGTATATCTCTTTTCTCTTTATAATCTATCTCATCGCCTATCTCTATGGTAATGGTCTCGTCTGTTTTTCGCCCATCAAGTGCTGAACCCAATGCTTTGTCGGTATGGGTTCTTATAAATATAGGCAAAATAGGCAATCTATTTTTCAAAGCGATAATACGAAATCCCTCTTTAAACTCTATAAGAGAGGCTTCACTTTTATTACGTGTCCCTTCTGGAAAAATAAAAATAGAGTTTCCTTTTTTAACCTCTTTTTTTATATCTGCAAAAAAACCACCCATTTGACTCTGTTCTCTGTCTAATAAAACAGCTCCACCATTACGAACAAAAACCCCAAAAAATGGCGAGTTATAAAGTTCTTTTTTTGAAATCCATAAACCAAAAATATTGCTCTCTTTTAATGCCAACTCTACCACAAGAGGGTCAATAATTCCTCTGTGATTTGAAAGGAGAAGATACTGCTTATTTTCTACAAGTTTTTCTCTGTTTTTTACTTCGACCGATATTTTTAATTTTTTTAAAAGTGTTTCTGCATACTCAAGTCTAACACGCTTTTTTTCAAGGGGTTCAGCTATTTTTTTTAATTTAAAACCATAGAAATTGGTTAAAAAAAGTGCGTAAACGGCTAGTTTAATTTTTTGAAAGTTCATTGTATCTATCCCCTAATATTTTAGTAAATAATATTATAGCTTAATTTATCTCAGCCTCTACATCAACAAAAGCTCTTTTCGTAATATCATAAAATTCAACTTTCCCACTCCTCTATCTCAAACCACCATCCATCTAGTTCTGTATCACTGTTTATAAGATGTTATTTTATATTCAAATCACTTTTTAACAGATAAAAAAAAGACTTACTTTTTACTTCTAACCCTCTTTTTAGTACTCTTGTTGATGTTGGTTTAAGTATAATAAGCCATTTATAAAAGGACAACGATGGGACTAATAAGCGATATATTTAATTGTATAGGACAGACAAAAGAACAAAGAGAATTTAATGCAAAAATAAGAGAATATGGTTTAGCAATAGCCATCAATAAATCTTTAGAAGAGATTCATAAAAGTATCCTTTCAAAAGAGGTAGCCATAAAGTTTGTTCTTCAAGAGCTTGATTTTGCAAATCAAGAAAACACTTTGCCACAAGAGTTTATTTCAAACAGTGGCTTTCATCCACTTGAATATAAAGATACATTAAACAGATTTAAAGAGAGTGAAAAAGAACTTTTAAAACCTCAAAGTATCTTTGACGACTTATTAAGAAACATTCAAAATGAAGAGGAGGTGAACACTACCTCTATAAACATTATAGAAGATATTATGTCTAAGTGGAAAGTGGGTAGATATGCTCTTGCAAGAGAAGAAAATGAAGAAACAGTTCTTCAAGAGAAAAAGCCAAAAAAAGAGATAAAAAAGAAGAGTGATAAAGCACCGATAGAGATAGAAAAAGCCAATACCCCTACTCCTGAACCTATTAAAGAGGAGAAACCTATTATTGAAGAACCCAAAGAGCCTCAACCTATTTACTATGACAGTAAAAGGGTCAATGGATTAATGGAGGAGTACAATGACATTATCGGAGACATCATTACAGGAAAAGCCAATGAAAAAGAGGAGAAACGGATAGAAGAGTTTAAAGAGCATATCTCAAAGGCTTCAATAGAGGGTGTCAGTGACCATGCCATTGTATTGAGCTGTTTTTATGAACATAAAAAACCCTATAACCAAACATTACCTATCAGAGCCAGTGAGATGAACAACACCTCTTTAAAATTTCTTCAAAATATTTTAAAAGGGTTTGAACAACAAGGCTTTTCTGACACCTTTCTTAAGTATGAAAAAGAGAATCGAGAGGGGATTAATAACCACTAAGTTAAGATGATTTAATCTCCGTAAATCATCTCCATATATTCATGCTTCATTTTATCTGGTTTGTTAACCGATTTTAAGGTTAACTCCAATATCTGTTGCATCGCTCTTTTCACTCTATAGGTGGAAAGAGTTTTCTCCTCTACATGAATAACAAAAGTATAATAGTGACCAGACTTTTTAAAAACTCCCACCAACCAATGTGTACCGTTAATATGACTCTCTTGTGCAAAAGCAAATTTAATCTTGGAATAATTTCTCATCCACTGTAGTTTTCCATAACTTTTATAAATAGGTGTTTTTAAAATGGTTTTTAAAGTGACCCGTTTATCTTTAGAAAAGAAATTTTGAAAGGCTGGTGAGATAGCCGTAGGTGAATGGAGTGAAAAGTTTTTAATGGTTGGCATAATATGGGTACTATTTATCTCATGATAATCAAAATTGTTAATCAATTTTGCATCATAAAATATACTGTTAGGACGATAAAGTAACTGACCCAGTTTATGTAGAGCCACTTGAAAATCAAGTGGAGACATTTGAAGTTTTCCTAAACCCAGATCTTCTCTTGGTTCGTTATTTTGTAAAGTTTGTAGTTCCAAATTACGATACAACACCTCAATTTTTTTCAAATAAATAGGGGTATAGTAACTCTTGTCCCCTTTTCTATTTTTCTCTTTATATTTGGTAAAGCCATCATAAAGAGGCAAAAGATTTTCACTGGCATAAAGTCGTCTCGACTCTATCCATGACCAGTCTCTACATTTTTCTCTCCCCCCTAAGTGTTTCATTTCAGGTATCTGTTTGTTACAATATTTGGTGTAATACTTATCACCTCTGTCTACAAAAAGTAATGCTGTAAAAATTTTACCAAGATTTCCAATTTGAGGAGGAGTTTTATAACTTGAATTTTTTTGAGAAATCCGTACAAACTCCCCTTTTTCATTGACCACCGAAACCCAAGTATTTTCAAGTTTTAAATTCTCAGAAGCCTTACTAAGATAACGGTTAAAGTAGAAGTTATCATTCAGATGAAAATTAATATTTGCACGGGTAATAATATTGGTTTTAGGGTTGATACCATAACGATGAAACAAAGTATCTAACTCTTGCCCTATAATCTCTTTTGTACTACCTAAAAGCTCTTTACTTCGACTAGGCAAAGTGGAAAATGCTTCTTGATTTTGTGTGGTAATTTTACCAACCACCTCCATGAGACTGTCAGGGAAATAAGGGATTTTAGGTTGAGAAAGTTTTGAAATTCTTGACGTTAATAAAAAGGTATTCTTAATCAATTCAGAACCATTCACAAGCTCTATTGCTTTTTCTTTGAGTCTCTTCCATTGCTTTTGTTGTAAACCAAGTGAAGTATCTGTGTTATAAGGAGTTGCATACATTGCAACCAACATCACCTGCTCCACCTCATTTAAATCTTCCACTTTTTTACCAAAGAAAATCTCGGCTGTATCTCGAAGACCATATCCTTTCCCCTCCGAGAGAAAAAAAGATTTTTCTGTTAATATCCAACGTTTAAAATTTTCACCCTTATCCATTTTAAGTTGATGATAAAAAGTTTTAGAAAGTCCTAGTTTTTCCTCTTTTTTCAACACCTCATCATCATGTTTGGTTAAAAAAGCATTAACCAATTGTTGGCTCAGTGTACTCTTAAATTTAATCTTAAAATCTTGCTTCCATAAAGCATTAACAATTAACTCTTTACTTGCTACAAAAGGGGTAAATATATCTACCCCATTATAGTAACGAGGATTCTCTCCCATCGCTCCATAAAACGATGTGGCATTACTGTCAAAATCCAAATAAGGGTCATACTTCTCTTTTAAAAGTTCCCACAAAAAAGTGGGTGTTTTCTCTAAAAAAAGGGAAGGGTTTTTAGTAAAACTTTGTGGTTGTGCAATACTCCCTGCCAAACGTCCCTCTTGATCTCGAATCTCAATGGCTGTATCATAATAAAATTTGGGAAGTAACTTCTCTGCAAACAATTTCGTATCAGGCTCTCCCCCAATAAGAAAAAGATAATAACCAAAAAGCAAACTCATAATAGTAAAAGGGATTAAAATGATTTTTTTCATCATCATATTTTTAAAAAAAACCAAAACCCTAAACATATCCATCATCACAGTGATGGTATAAACAAAAACAACTTTAGGGATAAGAATTATTAACTCTTTTAATCCCTGTAGACTATTTTTTTTGAGTCTATAATACCACTTTATCTCCTCCACCATGGAGTTAAGTTTTAATTTAATATTCCAAACTAAATCAAACATGCTTACAACTCATCTATTTGAGACAACAAAGTATCATACTTCTTTTTGTTCACTTTATAAACTTGAAAAGTCACATCTTTAAAATTTCTAAGTCTATTTTGATGTACCAAAAGTAAATCATTATAAGCAATATTATTACCTGAGAGTGTTATCATCTTATCCAAGTAAAAACGGGTCACTATCTCATCTATATGAAAATTACGTTTTTGATTGGGGACAATTAGATGGTAAAAGAAATGCCCCTCAAAAATAAAGGGTTTTAAAGTACGACGTAAAGCATATTTTTTATATTCAACGATGTTTTCATCTCTAAAATATCTGGCTCGATATGGTTCTTTTGAAAGGATGGTAAAAAAGAAAATAAAGAAATCAACTAAAAAACCTAGCCCAATCGCTTTCACATCACTTTGCGTTACATCAGTAGGGTTTTTTATGTTCTCTATCGCTACCACTTTGGTATCGGTAAATGGTAAAATTGCTAAAAGAACATTTATGGTTCTCTCTATCAATTGCTGTTGGTCATTGGCATCAAAAAATGTTACTTTTTCTAAAAATTTCAGGGAGTTTAAATTCTCCCCTATCGCATTAATTTTTTGGGTGATTTTACTATCAGGACAACTTATTTTTCTCCCCAAAGACTCCATTTCCATCCGTTTAGCACCCTTATGAGGGGCTAAAATTTTAGGTAAAAGTAAAATCTCCCCCCCTCTAAACAATCTATTGATTGTACTCACTTTTTTATTCACTCGTGTCTCTAACTCATCAACATCATCTTTTTTAGGGTTAAAACTGTTTAACATCGACTTTACTTCTGTCACCTCTAACGCAATCTGATCTTTTAACTCCCCTACACTCTCTAAATGACTTTGAAACAAACTACTTTCATATTTTCGTAAAGCACTTCGAGGACCAGGTTTGGGAATTTTTGTCTCATCACATGTCCCCCCTACTGTACTCTCCTCTATAGATTTTTTCATGGAGTAGTCGCTAAGTTTTTTTAATGACATGTAAATAGATTCAAAACTGCTCTGTGCATCTTCTAAATGCTCTTGTACCACTTCTAGTTGTAGCGTTACATTTCGTTGAGAAAATTCTGATGCAGAAAAAATTTTATAATAAAAATTAAAACTAAAAAGTACGGAGATAAATAAAGAGAGTAGATAGGTTACTAAAAGTAAAGAGGCTCTTAAAATATGTCGCGAGAAAAATTCTCGAAGATAAAGTTGACTAATCGCATAAACCAGTGCCAACTGAATAACAGCCACCACAGCAAAAAAGAGAACTTTTGTTAACCAAAAACCATCGGAGACCAAAGATAAAAATCCATAGTAAGAGGTCGCAAAAGAGATTAACGAAAGTAGCAATACAGCTTGATAGGAGATATGTTGTTTAAAAAACTCTTGTGATTTTAAAAGAGCATTAGAGATAAAGCTACGTACAAAAGTTAGAAGTTCAACAAATATGCCTAAAAAAAGGTAAATAAGTTCAAAAAAGGGATTGGTATTTTTATGTGATTTATTAGAGTTCATTTACTAGCTTAATATGATTTTTTATAAGCCTATATAATAGTGTTTTACTATTAATTTTTGGCTATTTATACCAACAAATCCTACAAAGAGATAGAAGAAATTGCAATTTCCCTATTTCTAAGTAGAAGAATCCTCTTTATTTGTTAAAAAGTAGCTCTTCAAAGAGTTCTATAAGTTCCTCCTTATCTACCTTTTCTGAACCTGAAGAATAAATATTTTTTTCTAATTTACGTAAACTATCTTTAATAAAGATATCATCATCTCTATAAGGCAATAACAACCCAAATAAAGTTTTATCATCTTTTGCTTTACGTATCTCTTTTATTATAGAAATCTCTTTTTTTACTCTGTTTTGACGTAATTTTTTTCGCATAAAGCAAATAATTGTTGTCAATAAAATCCCCGATAAAAGACCCAACAGATAGCCAAAAATACCATTTTTAGAAGTACAATCTTTTATCTCATTTGAAGGTACATCTTTTTTATTATCACTCTTTTCTTCTATAGTAGAAGAGATTTTTTGTTCAATTTTACTGGCAACAAAAGGTTGCATCGCACTACCTATCACAACAATATCTATAGGTTCTGTTTTGACACTCTTTTTCTCTTGAGTATTTTTATCAAAAAAACTAAAAGTCACAGAGGGGATGGTAAAGTTTTGATCAGCAATAATCGCAATTTTCTGACTAAATACCCCCTTAGTTACACCTGAGTTATAAACCTTTGAATCATCACTATAAATAACCGTTCCAGGGATATCAAGCTCTATTTTCTCAATATCTTCAAGATTTCCTTGCCCCTTTATATCGATGGTTAAATTCACAGGTTTATTGGCTTTTACCTCTTGTTTATCAACCTCCATACTGATAGTAAAATCACCATAGATATCAAGTCCATTAGGGAGAGGTTTCACCTCAATATCTAAACCATTGGCATATAACTTTTTCCAAGATATTTGCTGACTAGAGAAAAAACCTCTCCCCATTTGCGTAATCGTACCCAACTGAGCAAAAGGAGCTTCTATACTATAGTTTCCCTCTTGTTGAGGAAAAAGAATATAGGTATAGGTCTGAGTCGTATAGTCACCCTCGCTTCCCCGTTTTAAATTTGGTAGTTTCTTCGCCCAAAATTTTGTTAAATCAGGTTCAGAGAGTTCTATTTTGTCATAACGAATGTTAGGAAGACTTTTAAACGTTAACTCCATTTTAATTGGTTCTCCCACATAAGCACTTTTCTTATCCACTTTCATCTCCAGTTGTACCGATGCATCTTTAGGAGCTTGTGATGGTTTTACAACCCTCAATGTAAGAGGGGCTGTTAAAACCTCTTGCCCATCAACCTCAATGGTATAAGTAGGAACAACCAAACTCTCTGTTGGTTTAAATGTATAGGTTTGTGCAATTGATTTAGTATATTTCCCATTAATAATGGTTGTACTTTCTCGACTTGAAGTACCCAAAACTTGAAATGTACCAATCTCTGTAATGCTTGGAAATTTTATATCATTACCTTCTGCTGTCAAAGTCAATGTGGCAACATCACCTTTATATATAACGGTTTGATTTAATTGAGAAGAGACCTCCCCTCCCCATGATAATATAGGTACTATCATAAGCAATAAAAAAATCTTACCAAGGGTTAAGTTCATCATTCTGTTCTCCTTTTGTCTCTAACTGTACTTTTAAGGTACTAATTCCTCTTTGATCTAACATTTTTTGATATTTTCGTAACTCTTTATCTGAAATAGGTTCTTGTTTCATTTGTCCCTTTTGCTCTTTTGCTTTATCTTTTTTAGCGTCTTTTTCAGCATCTTTTTTCTCTTGTTCTTTCTTTTTTTGAGCCTCATCTTTTTTCTTTTGCTCTTCTTTTTTCTTCTCTTCATCACTCTTTTTTTCTTTGTCACTCTTTTTTGAGTCGGAATCTTTCTTTTTCTGCTCATCTTTAGAATCTTTATTTTTTTGATTCTTTTTATCTTTTTGGTTTTTATCCTCTTTCTTATTTTTATTGTCTTTTTTTTGTTTCTGATTTTTATCGTTTTTATTGTCTTTCTTTTGTTTCTCTTCTTGCTCTTTTTTCTTCTTTTTTAAAAACTCTAAATTAAAACGGGTATCTTCATCATCCTTTATTTTTAAAGCCTCTTCATAAGCTTTTATCCCATCCTCTAACTTCCCCATCTGTGCATGGGTGTTTCCAAGATTATGCCATTTTTCAAAGGCCAAATTAGGGGAAGAGAGTGAATCATATAACTCCAAAGCTTTTTTATAATCTTTGAGTTGATAATAGCTGTTTGCTTCATCATAAATCACCTCATCACTCTTTGTTTTTAACTTGGAGTATTGAGCAATCGCATTACTATAGTTTCCATCGTTATAACTCTTTTCTGCTTCATCTAAAATTTGAAAATCTAACAGGGAAGCATTTAAAACCAGAGGTAATACCCCTATATATATTATTTTTTTTATCATACTTTGACCCTCCTTGGCAATGAAGAGAAAGATAAAAACAAGAGAACTAAAGAGAGTCCCAAAGGGTAAACAAATAACTCTTGTATATCTTTAATCACCTGCTCATTTTTTTGTGTTGCTTTAAATTTACTCTTAATGTTCTGTGTCAATACTTTTATATCATTACTGTTCATACTGTGTTCCAAATATGCTCCACCACTCTCAATGGCTAGATGTTTAATCGCTTCATTACGTTTAACCACAACAATATCACCTTTTTTATCTTTTAAAACACCATTTTCTGTTTTAATAATTCCACCTTTTTTTGTACCTATGGCATAAACAAACAGTAAAATCCCCTGCTCTTTTGCATAGGCTATCTCTTTACTGTAGTCACTCTTATCTCCACCATCGGTAAACAAAAAGAGTGCTTTCTTCTTGTTTTCTTTTAGTAAATTACTTGTAACCTCTAAAACAGCATGGATATCGGTCCCTTTTAATGTTGTGCTATCAAACTGCATATTTTTGACCAAAAATTTTAAAGAACCAATATCTTTGGTCAGGGGTGAAATCAAAAAAGCTTGTGAACTGAAACCCACAACCCCTATTTTGGCTTCGGTCATCTCTTTTAAAAAGATATTAAACTTCTGTTTGGCAAACTCAAAACGATTGGGGTAAATATCTTCAGCAAACATAGAGTGGGAGATATCAAAACCAACCATCACATCTATGGTGCTAGAGTTTACTTTTATTTCACCTTTATGTATCACAGGTCTAGCAAAAGATACGATGGCAAAAAGCAGAGCCAGTAAAAGTAAAATATTTCTAGCCCTTTTAGAAAGCCCTCCATGTTTATGTCGCATCTTATGTAGTACATCTTCTGAAAAATATCCCTCTAGCCCACTCTTTTGATGACGAAGAAAAAAAACCAAAGGCAACAACAAAAGTGCCAACCATAAAAAATCACTATTTTCAAATGTCATTATTGTCTCCTATTTCTATAGAGAAAATACAAGAGCATTAAAAGAAGCCCAAGAGCCAAAGGATACTGAAAGAAATAACTTTTTTTAATATATTTATCTATTTTAATCTCACTTTTTTCCAGCTTATTAATCACTGTATAAATCTCTTTTAACTTCTCAATGCTATTGGCTTCAAAAAATTTACCCTCAGTTTCAGTTGCAATTTTTTGAAGCACTGAAGCATCATATTCACCACGTTGCCCCACACCAATAACATAAACCTTAATACCATACTTTTTCGCTGTATTGATAGCCACACTTAAAGGGATATTTTCTACATTGTTCACCCCATCGGTTAACAAAATAGCCACTTTCTCTTTTGCTTTTGAATCTTTAAAAAGTTTTGAACTCATAAACAACGCTTCATAAAGTGCTGTTTTACGTTGCCCTGCAATCCCCACATCTATACGCTCTAAAAGCCGTTTGATACTCTCTTTGTCATAAGTTAAAGGAATCGCCACATAAGAGAAGTCTGCAAAAATGGTCAAACCCAACTTATCATGTTTACGCATGTCCACAAACTCTCTTACAATTTCTTTGACAATTCCAAATTTATTGTACTCTCGCATCGAACCACTGGCATCTAGTACCATGGAAATTTCATACCCTTTATCTTTTTCGATAATCACATCATCTTGTCTATAGGGTGAAGCCAACGCAATGGTTAAAAAAAGAACCGTTAAAAACTCTAAAACCAAAGGGAAGAGTACAGCTCTTTTTGAAAGCTGTTTAAATACCTTTATGTTGGGAAAAATTAACTGCTCATTTCGCTGTTTACAAAACTTTTTACAAACAACATAAAGCAGTAAAAGTAAAAAAGCAAAAGGGTAATCAAACACTATAGTATTAGGCATGGGTCAACTCCTTTATGAACTTTTCCATCGCTTCTCTGTCTTCCTCTTTTAAAGTGGGAACTTCTTTTTTATATTTATATGTTTCAAGTTTTTCTAACAACGTTTTTAACCCGTCATCCTCTTCTTTTATCTTCTGTGTATTTTCAGAAAAAGAGTAAACAGCCTCTTTTGTGTTGCTAAAATCTATCGCTTCTAAATTTATAATCGCTTGTTCTTTTGCACTGAGTCGTTTCCGTTTTCGCTTTGGTTTTCGATACCATACAAAAAGGGTAATTAACGCCAAAATAAAAAGAACCGTTCCCGAAACTGTTAACATAAAGTAAAGAAATGATTGGTCAGGTACTTCTACAAAGCCCTTTATATCTTTTAATCCTTCCATTGTTACCTCACTAAGTTGTTGAGTTTAAAATAAGGGTTTTCATCGGTATATATTTTTGTATATCGAATGTTGTTCCCCATAAAATGTTCATAAAGTTTCTTATCGTTTAACTTTATATTCTCTTTATACTTCATAAGCATTTTATTGTCAAAGTTAAAAGAGCTAGAGTTCATAGAGTTTGGGTCTATAAGGTCAATCTCCCCCATAAACTTAGGGTCTTCCTCAAACTTATCACGTACCACAACGGCATACACTTCATGTTTGGCTGAAAGAAATGAAAAATCTATCTCTTCAAAAAAGTCACCCACCACAAAAAGGATAGATTTCTGCTTTATACGTCCCAATATGTATTCAGAAAATTTGTCATAACTGACCTCTTTTCCCATACAATCCAACTCCAATAAATTAGGAATTATCTCATTTAAAGTTTGTATGCTTTTGGTTGCTTTTCTAAAGTATTCCTCTTTTTCTGAAAAGGCCAATGTGGTAACATTGTCCCCATTTTTCATCGCTGAAAAACTAAGTAAAGCCAAGATTTCCGTCATAAGCTCTTGTTTTATCCGTTTGCTTCCAAACCCTATGCTACCACCTGACATAAAAGCCACCAAAACATTAAGTTCACGCTCTTCGGTAAAAAGGTTAATATACGGTCGTTGCTCTTTGGCTGTGGCTTTCCAGTTGATTTTCCGTACATCATCACCAAAGTAGTATTCACGTAACTCTGAAAAGTCAAGACCTTGACCCACAAAAGTTGTGGCATTGTTTCCTATGTTTTGACTAAATATTTTACGTTTGGTTTTTATGAAGATTTCTCTTGCAACCTCTTCAATGATACTTTTCTTTTGCATCTCTTTTACTTTTATGGTAATTTAATATGTTTCATAATTGTTTTAACAATATAATCCGTACTAACCCCGTTTGCTTCTGCTTTATAGTTCAATATGATTCTATGACGTAAAACATTACCCACCACATCAGCCACATCCATAGGGGTTACAAAATCTTTACCTCGAAGAACAGCCACAGCTTTAACAGCCTTATAGATATTAATAGAAGCACGTGGACTTGCACCATACTCGATATAGTCTCCTATCTCAGCAATACCATATTTTTCAGGGTTACGTGTTGCAAAAACAATGTTTAAGATATATTTTAAAACAGCATCATCTATATGAATCTCTTTGGCTGTTGCTTTTAACGCTTTGAGTTGCTCTTTAGTCACCACTTGATTGATCACCCCAAAACTCTCTTCAGCCACCCGTTTAACGATTTCAAACTCCTCTTCTATGGAGTTATAATTTACGATAACATTGAGCATAAAACGGTCAAGTTGTGCTTCTGGTAGTTTGTATGCACCCTCTTGCTCCACTGGGTTTTGTGTTGCCAAAACCAAAAATGGGTCGTCAAGTTTAAAAGTCTCCTCCCCAATGGTGATTTGTCTCTCTTGCATCACCTCCAACAACGCTGCTTGAACTTTGGCAGGGGCTCGGTTAATCTCATCAGCCAATAAAAGGTTTGTAAAAGCTGGACCTTTTCTTACTCTAAACTGTCCATTTTTCTGGTCATATATCTCTGTACCTGTAATATCTGAGGGTAATAAGTCAGGGGTAAACTGTATCCGTTTAAAGTCCAATCCTAGACCTTGTGCAAGAGCATTAATCGCAGTGGTTTTAGCCAAACCAGGGACACCTTCTACTAAAATATGTCCATCTGAAATCAGTCCTATAAGGAGTGCATCAATTAACTCTTCATGTCCAACAATAACTTTTTGAACTTCTTTTTTTATATCAATAATAGTTTGATTCATTAAGTTTCCTTAAAATATATTCTAAAACTTGATAACAGTAGTATCAAGTTTATTTCAATGTAATTATAAATCTTATAGATTAATAATAGGTTAACAGAATCTAATATGCTTAAAATTATTGATTTTAAAAAGAGCTATCATTATAAATACTGGGCTTTTATACAAAACTATTTTACTTTGTAACAAAACAAATAGCATCTAATATCCTTAAACATCTTACAAAACTCTTTGGAATCGGTGTGTTTACACCCGAACAAGACGAGGCTAAAGCCATCGTTTCCTAGTTTTCTAAGAACTCTCTTAAACTATTTTCTCTTGTCCTAACCTATAAAGGGCAAAATCATATTGAATAGGGTCAGAGGCATCAAAAGTTTTTAACGTCTCGGTTAACTCTAATGTTGCTTTCATATCATAGGTTTTACGACTCAACAAACCAAGCTTTTGTGAAACTTTAAAAGTATGGGTATCTAAAGGGATTAACAAATCTTTTTTGTCTATTTTTGACCACAAGCCTAAGTCAAGTTCATCTTTTCTAACCATCCAACGCAAATACATCAAATAACGTTTATATGTTCCTGCTGAGTTTAGTTTTTTAGGAACAGACCCTATTAAAAACTTATATCCCCGACTCTCATAAGGGTAAATCTCTTTCAATAGTGTTATAAAGTTCCACAAACCATCTAAGATATTTTGCTCTTTTCTATACCCTTCATAAAAAATATTTTCTATGCTATCTATCTTTTTTAAACGTTTCAGAGCGATAAACAAAACAGCCACATCTTCAGAATTTTGAAAACGATAATAGTGGGAAGAGAGTTTTTTTCGTATCATCTCATCTGACTGCTCTAAAAGTGAAAAATCCAAACTTTCTAAAAATTTAATAATCGCTTTTACATTTCCATACGCAAACAAAGCACAAATAAGGGCAATCGTTTCATCATTGTATTGTGAAGCTATCAGCAGAGGGTCTGGTTTCTCTTTTGAAATCTCACCATCTATATTTCGGGAAATAACCTCTTTATCTAGTCGTTGTTTTATTTTATTTTTAATCATAAAAGATTCTATCTGAAAAAAACTAAATTAGATTTAAATATTAAAACTTAAATTAAAATTAATAATAAATATTATATAATTTAATTAATAAATTACAAAAGGTATAAATATATTATGTCAGTAACAACACAGACACCACCCATCACCAGACCCATACCAACAGATATTCAAATAAAAGTAGACCCAAAAAGAATGATCGTTAGTAAAACAGATATTAAAGGTAAAATTATTTATGGAAATGAATATTTTTGTGAGTTGTCAGGATATAAAGAGAGTGAGTTAATCTCATCTCCTCACAATATTATTCGTCATCCAGATATGCCAAAAGCCATTTTTGCTCTAATGTGGAAACATCTGAAATCTGGGAGAAACATTACAGCTGTGGTGAAGAATATGGCTAAAAATGGAAACTACTATTGGGTGATTACCGATTTTGATATAAAAAGAGATAGCCATGGTTATATTCAACACTATATCGCTTTTAGACAAGCAGCTCCTGCTCGTGTTGTTACTGAAATGGAAAAAATCTATAAAAAACTCTTAGAGATAGAACAAATCCATAATATGGAAGCGTCCACTGCCTACTTGAATGCTTTTCTTGAGGAACAAAATATGAACTATGACCAGTTTATTGCAGAATTAGCCAAACCAAAAGGTCTTTCTACAATAATTTTTGAAAAAATGAAGAAATTATTTCACTAAAGTTCTTGTCATAGACTCAAAACTTATGCTCATTCTCTCTTTAAGCATAAGTTTTTCTAAAGATTACGCTAAAATACGCTCCAATTCAATCAAGGACTTCCCATGGCACTCGTCGGTCTTTTCAACATTGCTAAAAATTATGATGTAAAACAACTCTTAAAAGGTGTTGACTTTCAACTCAACGAAGGGGAACGTGTCGCCATCGTTGGTCAAAACGGTTGTGGTAAATCTACCCTTATTAAAATCATCTCTGGTGAAGTGGTTGCTGATGAGGGGACAAGGGTTGTAGACAAAAGCATTATCATTGATTCTCTTGACCAAAACCCAAAGTTTTCAGATAATCTCAATGTTCGTGATGCCATCGAAAATGAACTTACCGATTTAAAAGAAGCTAAAGAGCGTTACGAAAAACTTTCACTCCTTATTTCAGAGGACTTTGAAAATAAAAAGCTTTTAGAGGAACATGCAAAAGTCACCAACTACCTAGATCATCACAATGCGTGGAATTTAGACGATAAGGTGGAACGTGTACTGCAAGAGTTCAAACTAAAAGAGTATGAGTATCGTGATGTTAACTCCCTTTCAGGGGGGGAACAACGTCGTGTTGCCTTGGCTTCGCTTATTTTGAAAAAACCTGATGTGCTACTACTAGATGAACCTACCAACCACCTTGATGTTTATATGGTTGAGTTTTTAGAAGAGATTTTGCTAAAAGAGAAGTTTACCCTACTTATTATCTCTCACGACAGACATTTTATTAACTCCATTGTGACACGTATCGTTGAGGTTGAAAATATGGACATTGTCTCTTATGAGGGGGGTTATGACAACTACCTTATTTTAAAAGAGCAACGGATGCAAAGCCTTGCTAAAACACATGATACCTTGGTGAAATTTCTCAAAAAAGAGGAGGAGTGGCTAAGCCGTGGTGTCAAAGCACGACTTACACGAAATCAAGGACGAAAAGCAAGGGTATTTGAACTTAGAGAAAAAGCCAAAAAAGACCCTACCCTCATACGAAAAATGCAGATAGATTTGGAACGGGAGAAAAAGAGCTTTAACCGTGACGGTGAAAAAGGGATGTCTAAAAAGAAGATGCTTTTTGACATTGAAAACCTATACTACTCCATCGCAGGTAAAGACCTTATCAACGGTTTTACCACCCGTATTTTACAACGTGACCGTATCGCCATAGTGGGACACAACGGTTCAGGTAAATCAACCCTACTCAAACTGCTTTTAGGAAGACTAAAACCCAACAAAGGGACAATCGACCAAGGGGATTTCGCCGTAGGTTACTTCGACCAGCATCGTGAAATGCTTGATAATGACAAAAACATACTCGACACCTTCTGCCCTGATGGGGGAGATATCGTCGATGTACAAGGTAAAAACATGCACGTTTTTGCCTACCTAAAATCATTTTTATTCCCAGAAGAGTACATGCTTAAAAAAGTAGGAATGTTAAGTGGTGGAGAAAAAAACCGTGTTGCCATCGCCCTACTTTTAACAAAAAAAGTGGACTGTCTAATACTAGATGAACCCACCAACGACCTAGACATTCAAACCATCAACATACTAGAGGAGAAGCTCATGAACTTCCCTGGAGCATTACTCTTCGTCAGCCACGACCGTTACTTCGTAGACAAAATCGCCACCAAACTTATAGTATTCAAAGGTAAAGGGGAAGTTGAAGAGTCCTTTCAACAATACAGCGAATACTTAGAGATAGAAAAAAACATCAACGACCTATACGAAATGGAAAAAACTGTACAAAAACCTGTAGGGGTCGACCAATGTGTCAGCCCAAAACCTGTAAAAATCAAAACCAAACTAAGCTACAAAGACCAAAGAGACCTAGAACGCCTACCTGACCTCATCGAAGCATTAGAAGCCAAAATAGATGAAATCAATGCATGTCTTTATGACGCTGAGTGTTATGAGAAAAAAGGGCTTATCAATGTAACCGATGAACTTAAAAAGGTGGAAACTGAGTATGAAGAGATGAGTGAACGTTACTTAGAGGTTTTGGAGATGGAAGAGGAGTTGGGAAAAAATTAGTTTCAAGAAAATGGGAATCGACGGCTTTAGCCTCGCATTGTTCGGGGCTAAAGCCTCCGATTCCGTATGAATATAATATTGGTTAACTACTTATCTACTGTTAAAAGAAACTCTATGCTCTTCAGATAAAAAGGGTAATCGGTTACCAAAATATTATGGTGATTTCCCTTTTCATCTAAATGAAAGACTTTTTTTCTATTTGGAAACTGTTCAAATAAATTTTTTCCATGTTTATAGCCTATCAGTTTGTCTTCTTTTCCATGAAGCATAAAAATAGGTATGTTTATCTTTTGAGCCATGATTGCACTGTCTATTTTTTCAGGGTCAAAGTTATAAAAAAGATTAAGTGAAAATGCCAAACCTTTGTAGAGTATTTTCCCCACATAAGCACCAAATAAATCGGTGGATTTCCCTTTGAAAACATAAGAGAGCTTATCAAAAGTTGAGACCAAAATAAGTGCTTTGGGTTGAGGAGATATCTTTTTAACAGCTTGTGCAGAAGTGATGGCATAGCGTCCCCCTAGCGACATACCCCAAAAGTAAAGGGGTTGCGTATACACATCAACATACTCTTTGACAACAGATAAAACTTCATCACCCATCATGTAGCCATAATTGGTACTCTTTTTAGAACTCTCTCCATGTGCAGGTAAATCGACCAAGATACAAGTGAACCCTGCTGAGATGTAACGTTCAGCCACAGGGAGCAAGTCCTCTTTCCGTCCATTTTTTCCATGAAACATCATAAGAATACCACGATTTTGAAGTTGATTTTTTTTATACCCTATTTTTTTAAGTCCATCTAAAACCTTTTGGCTTCGTTTTGAGACTCTGACCGTTGAATCATATTTAACAATTAAAATATCTTTACGATTTTTAACTTTTAAAATTTTCATATTATGTGCTTCAGGATGATTCAACCACTCATAATGGTAGGCTTGTAACACTCTTCTTTGGGGATGGATGATATTTTCTTGATTGTAGATAATGGTGGCTATAAAACTTGTAAAAATCAAGAACAAAATCAAAAACAGTATTTTTCTTTTTTTCATTTTATCTCCTTTCAATTAACGGTCTTGCTTATATAGAAACTCTATACTAGAAGTGTTTGGTGGCATGATAATGATATCTGTTTCAAAGTTTTTAGTATGTTCAATCCGTACTTTAGCCCCAGGTTTTCCATTTTTATGCATGTACATTAGTGTAATATCATCAGAAAACTTTTTACCAATCTCTAAAGAGAGTTCATTGTCTAAATCTGTACCTAAAAGTAGATGGTCAACATTAATCCCCAAACTCTTTATAAGCCCTTTTGCAAAAGTACCCCCTAAAAGGGTATAAGCTTCTGCTCCTTGACCATTTGAACCTGTCCCATCAAAGAGTATTAATGACAAAATCTCTTGCTGTTTCAGATAAGGGTCAGAGTTGAAATTAACGATAGGTTCTTCAGCACTCCCTGAGATAAAGATATGTACTGTATATTGGTCTTTTATATAATTTGCTTTAATATCGAGAAGAGGCTTTTTAGGGTCTCCCACAAAATAGAGGTGACTCTCATCAAGTAGAAACTTTTTATCCTCTATTTGATAATACCCTTTGGTGATGGTTGACATCCCTGTGACCATAATATCTGTACCATAATTTTTAATCACACTCAACTCGTTATAAAACTCTATGTTGATATCTTTTGTGATATATTCCAAAGGCTTTTTTGTTCTTATTTTTAAAAAAAGTTTTAAATCTTTTAAAGCAGACTCTTCCTCTTGCAACATCTCTTGAACAATAATAATATCGGAATCTTCAACAATATCTGCCTGAGACATCTCGTAATAAACCCGATTTCCTAAAATATCAATATCACCCTCTATATTTAATCGAGAACCATCTATATTTAATTTTAAATCCAAATCAAGTAACAAATCAAAATCTTCATTTCTATAAGAGAAAGCATTCGCCTGAAAACCGATAAGCCCCATAGAGGTTTCTAGATCATACTCCCCACTTAAAAGTGCTTGGTCATTGACCCATAAGCTCTCTATAGATAATCTACCATTTTCAAAATGGAGATAGGCTCTCTTTTCTGAGAAAAATTCATCTATATACTCATTGTTATCTATGTTAAATCTATAATGCTCAAGCTCAATATTTAAATCCTTATCAACTGTAAACTTCAAATCTATATTATAAAAATTCATCACAGACAACTCCCCCCCTTTTTCACTTAAATATCTTATATTGGGACTTTTAAGGGAGATTCTCATAAGACCATTAATATCTTGTTGTATATCTAAATTTACACCCCCTTCTATATTGGGGAATTTTATATCATAATAGTTTTGAATGGTTGAAAATGCTGTTTGAAGATTTGAAATATTGGTTTTAAAACCAATATTCCCCAAAGGACTTTTTTCAAAACGAATCTCTTCATATCCTAATCTTAGTACTCCATTACTAATAGAGTTATCTATACCGTTATAATTAAAAAATAGTTCCAAATCATTGGAGTTGTCCACCCTTATGGTATAAAATTTGTCATCTATTTGAACTTCACCTTGGACTCTTTTGATATTTTCTAAATGAATCTTTGTATCTATTTGAGAAAGAAGTGTGTAGTTGGGTATATCCCCTGTAAACATTATTCTATTAGGATTATTTAACATCATATCTATATTTAAATTGATAATATTTGAATCTATTTTTAAATTTGTTTTAGAGTTGTCACTGTTTTTAAAATCAAAATATGTTTCACTCTGTGCAGAGATAAATTCATTTTTAAAATTATCGGGAAGATTAGGGATAACTTGAGCCAAAAAGATATTTTGTCCATGGCTATTTAATTCTAACCTTCCATCCTTATAACCATGGGTAGAAAAACTACCTGCTAATAAATTTGAATCAATATCAAGGGTAAAGTTTGATTTGTCTCCAAAAAACTTCCCTTTTACCCCTTCCAAAAAGTAGTCACTTATAAGAGGGGGTAAATTTGTAACTTTGGGAATCTTAATATCCCCTCGATACGTAGTAAACCCCTCTCTGTCTACCAAGGTTTGATTTTCTATTTCAATATTTTCACCATAAGGCATATTAACAGTGAGCAAGGAATCAACACTTAAATTTCTATCTCTATAATCATAATGTATTTTATGTATCCCTTTGGTGATATCCAAATTAAAATCATTATTGATACGCAAAAGATTTTGAACACTATGTTCTATATCTAGCCATACCCCTTGGTGGTTTAATCTCAGTGTTCCTGCTAAGTAATTTAGGTTTTCATAATCCAAGGGTAAATTATATTTTTCAAAAAGCTCAGGGCTTAAACTCACAGCACCACTCGCATAGATGGTTGATGCTTCAATATACCCCATATAATCAACACTTCCCAAGTTTGTATCTCCCGTAAAATGTAAATTTTCTGCTTTATATTGAAAATTTCTTGGGTCTATCTCCCCTTTATCTATGAGAAGCTGTGTGTTTCTTATACTTAAGTGTTTGAAGTCCACATCTTTTAATGTTGCATATATCTGTTCTATTTTAATGGTTTTAAGAAAAGGGTTAACTTTCTTTTTTCTTGTTTTTTGAGTTCCAATGGTATTTTGATTTTTCTCTTTTAATATCCGTACAAACTGAGCAATCACTTGACTGTCTATCTCTGTCAGATTTAAACGATCAACAAGAAGTTGACTCTTTTTTATTTTTCCTGCCAACTCAACATTGACCAAATCAGAATCAAAATATAAATATAAGGCTTTTGTATCTATATTTAACTTAGAATCTATCTCCACTTTTTCTGTTTCAAATAAAAAGGAAGAGAATTCAACATTTTCATAAATATAAGGGTTGATATCGAGATGGATACGGTCTAAAGAGAAAGACCATTTTAAATCAATTTTTTTTCCTGATGAAGTAGAACCTAACGCTCCAGCCATCTTCAAAATATTTTCTAACTCTACACCTTTAACATCTACTTCTGTTAGTGTTATTTTATTAGAAATCAGAGTTAAAGGATTCCAACGTAAAGTTGCTTTGTCAAAAAGTTTTTTATTATTATATTTTAATTTTTTAACCTCTATCCCTGTAAAAAAATTCCCCCCTATATCTTCATATGAATAATGGGTAGAAGGGAAGGTATTATCAGCTATAACTTTTATGGTACGGGAATCGGTAATGATAAAAAGTAAAATCACAGCCAACAACAAAACCATTTCGATCAACACCAACAGCCAATAGAGGAGATATCTCAAAAAGATTGTCCTACTTGAAAGTGGATAGCATTTTGTGTTCTGTCTTTTACATTAAAACCCATATCTATTTTAAACGGACCAATAGGTGTCATGTATCTAAAACCAAAACCAGCCGAATAAATCACATTATTAGAAAATTCCCAAATACCTTGATTTTCAGAAATCATTGTGCTATCTGAGAAGAGAGCACCTCTAAAGCTTTTATAGATTGGAAAATTGGATTCTAAACTTAAGTTTGCAAGGGTAAATCCACCATCACTTAACTCTGTTACTGAATTTTTGGTTAACCCTATCTGGTCATAACCATACGCTCTATTAGAAAATGCCCCACCTGCAAAAAACTTTTTTGACTCAGGGATTCCATTGTTATCATACACTTGAATCGTTCCCATACGCCCAACAGCTGAAAGGGTAACATCAGATAGAGTATAGATGAGCCGAAGCTCCTCTAAATACTTTAAATAGGTTGTACTATCAGGAGAATAAGGCAACCCATACTCCATTTCGTGAGAAAAGTAAACCCCCTCTTTGGGATTAAATTTAGAATCTCTTCTATCATAAACTATTTTCATAAAAGGATAGATAAGGAAAAAAGTTTGATCAGTAGAGATATCCCTACTCTCTATACCAACCCCTATACTGTTAAACCATTGGCTATCTTTATGGGACAGATAAAATCTATCATAAAAAACTTTCTCATCATAATCATGAATATTTTGCTCTTCTGAATACCCTACAGAGTTTTGAAAATCAAAATGGTAATCGGAAATAGAGAAAAAATAGGGGAAGAAAAAACTGTTTTCAACAACTTTTTGTTTTTCTGATAATAGAGCATCAAAAATTAACTTTTTCCCATCTCCTCTAAAATTTTTATACTCCCAATGATATTTGCCTTGAAACTTTAAATCGGTAGCATATCCTATCCCCATACGTGAATGGATATTGTGTGTAATCTCTTTAAATTTAATTTTTACAGGTTTACGATTGTATAAATTGAGACTATAATCCAAATTTAATTGATCAAATGCCTCTAAACCATAAAGAGATTCATAACTCTCTTTTATCTTATCAAGGTTAAAAACATCCCCCTCTTCAAAATGCAATCGTGACAAAATAATATCGTCACTCATGGTATCAGAGGGTGTTTCAATCGTTATGTTTCCAAAATAACATGTTTTCTGTTTTTTAACCATTAGTTTAATAGAGGCTGTATATTTTTCAAGATCTATATAGGCTTTAGTATTTAACTTGGGACTACAATACCCCTCAGAGAGTAAAAGTTTACGAATATTACGCTTTGTTTGTGTAAAGTCTTTGGCTCTAAAACGGCTGTTCTCTTGAAGCAAAACCTCCTCTGAAATATCTATATCGCTATCAATCAAAATGGTATCTATCACAATGGGTCGATTCTCTTCAATCATAACCTTAATATGTTTATCCACCACCGTATTGGTTATTTTTGCATCATAGAAACCCTCATTTTTATAAAAAAGTTTAAAGGTTTCATTAAGCTTTGGACGTAAGATACTGTTAATAGTCGCTTCCTCTTTTTTCCAGATGGCAAAAATAGATGGTCGCTTTGCACCAATCATCTCCTCTAAGGCGATGGTATCAACCTGTTGATTGCCTATAAATGAGATAAACATGGTTGAATCACTAATGCTTTTAGCCAATAACCAAGATGTTAATAGAAAATATATTATTAATTTTTTCATTTTATAAAGTATTAAAAAATTTAATTATCGAACTTGCCCATTCCCATAAACTTTAAATTTATAAGTGGTCAGTTCATTGATTCCCATAGGTCCTCTTGCATGTAGTTTGTTGGTTGAAATTCCCACCTCTGCCCCAAAACCAAATGCTCCCCCATCTGTAAAACGGGTACTTGCATTAATGTAAACACAGGCTGCATCAACAGTATCTAAAAATTTCTCTGCAATGGTATAATTCTCAGTAATAATCGCTTCAGAATGACCTGAACCATAATGGGTAATATGTTCTATCGCTTCATCAACATTGTTAACCACCCTAATGTTTAATTCATTCGCCAAATATTCTGTGTGAAAATGCTCATCGGTTGCAAAGTCTATAAATATAAACTGTTTGGTTATGGCACAACCTCTTAATTTTGTACCAGCATCTACAAAACGCTTATAGAGAGAGGGCAACAACTCTTTGGCAATCGCTTTATCTATAAGTAGTGTCTCCATTGAGTTACAAACCCCTGGACGTTGACATTTTGCATTAATAGCAATATTCATTGCTTTCTCCAAATCTGCATTACGGTGTATATAGATATGACACAACCCTTTATCATGCTTAACCACAGGAACAGAGGAGTTTCGTGAAATATATTTAATCAGCCCCTCTCCACCACGAGGAACAATCAAGTCTACATATTCATCCTCTTTAATCAGTTTCGCTACCCCCTCTCTTGAACTATCTGGAAGCAAAGAGATAATCTCTTTTGGCAAGTTGTTTGCAACCAATACCTCTTGTAAAACTTTAGCAATCGCTACATTGGAATGCTCTGCCTCTTTTCCACCTTTTAAAATGGCAACATTACCACTTTTAAAACATAAACCTGCAACATCAGAGGTCACATTTGGACGAGATTCATAAATCACCCCCACCACACCAATAGGGACAGATACTTTTTCTATACGTAAATTATCGTCAGTTACCCAACCTTCTAAAACACGCCCTACAGGCTCTTTCAAAGAGGCTATCTCTCGTAATGAATTAGCAATCGCTTCAACCCTACTCTCGTCTAAAAGCAGTCTATCCAACAGGGCTGAATCAAGACCCCCTTTTTCTCCTAACTCCATATCTTTCTTATTTTCATCAACAATAACCGAAGCATTTTTTAAAAGTGCATCAGCCATTTTATTTAAAATACTATTTTTTCTTTTACCCTCTAGTGTAGCAATAATTTGTGTACATTTTTTTGCTTTTTCTAAAAAATCTCTCATATAAATTTCCTTTTTTATAATAATTTATTATATCTTTTTTGTTCTACTTTTCAAAGAAATTTTTATCTCTTAAAATCTATTACTTTTCTATTTTTTTCATCTTTTTTTGTATAAATATATAAATTAAGGTTGCAATCGAAATTAAAATTAAAGTTCCAATCACTATTTGATGAAGATACTCTTTTATCAGATCATCATTTTGTCCTAAAACATAACCCAATAGCACCAATACGGTCACCCAAATACCTGCACCCAATGTTGTGTGTAAAGCAAACTTTCCAAGTGGCATCTTTGATAAACCAGCAGGGAGTGAAACCAATTGACGAACCCCGGGGATAAGACGTGCCACAAAGGTAGAAAAAGAACCATGCTTCACAAAGAAGGTTTCCATTTTCACCAATTTTTCTTCGGTAAAAAAGAAATACTTACCAAATTTTAGTACCCCTTTTCGTCCATATTTTCTGGCTAAAAAGTAATTAAACAATGCCCCTGTTAAAGAACCTGCTGTTCCAATGAAAATAGCCAAAGGTAAACTCATCTCATTTTTTGCTGCCAAAACCCCTGCTGGTATCATCGCTACTTCGCTAGGGAAAGGGAAAAAAGTACTCTCTAAAAACATCATGATAAATATTCCCAAATAGCCAAAGTCTTTGACCAAATCTACTATTATATTTACTATCTCGTGCATTCCTGCTCCTTAAAACTGTTTAATTTTTTTTCATTCGTTATAATTTTCCAAACCACTTTATCGGCTAAAAAATCACGTGTTACCTGTTCGATACCCAAAGTTTTTAACAAGTACTCTTTTTTTGAAACATCAGAATAGGATGTTTCAAATTCATAAAAATATTCTTTTTCATATTTTATTATATCAGCTACAGCCACAGCCTCTTTAACTGCTGAAGCATAAGCTCTTGCCATCCCACCTATACCCAATTTTATACCACCAAAGTACCGTACCGTCAATATCGCAACATTCACTAACTCTGCCCCTCGGAGTACATTTAACGAAGGGACTCCTGCTGCACCTTTTGGCTCACCATCATCTGAAGAGTTTTCAACTATTTGGTCATATTCATTAATATAACGCAAGGCATAAACCGTATGTCTTGACTTGGGATGCTCTGCTTTTAATTTCTCCTGTAATCCCTTATATTTTTCAATAGGGACAAGATGGGTTATAAACTTTGAACGCTTCACTTCATATGTACCAACAAAAGACTCTTCAACTGTTTGCATTAAAACTCCATCACTTTCTTAACAATAAAATCTACAAAAGCATCATCCTCATTAAAACATTTTGCCACCAAATAATCATCATATTTTATCTTCTTGGCTATCTCTCTGTGTTCAATCTCAAGTTCATAAACTGTTTCCGAGTTATCTACCGTAAAAGCTAACGGATAAATCAGCACCTTTCTATGGTAAGGGTTACGCAACACATCCACCAAATTTGGTTCTAACCAAGCAGACGAACCAACTTTTGATTGATAGACTAACTTTATATTATTAAATATAACTCCACGCTCATGCAGATAGATTTTTAAAGCAGAAACATTCCCTTCCACCTGATTTTGATAAGGGTCTCCTGCTTTTATGATGCTCATCGGTAAACCATGTGCTGAGAGTAAAAGGTCATAATCTTTTGTCTCTTTTCCCTTTATGGCTTCCATAATTTTTTCTGCTGACAAAGCGATGTAATCATACTCATCATAGTAGGAGTCTATTACGGTTATTTTAGGGGCGTAATCTAAAGCCAAACATCGCTCCTCTATATCTTCTATAGAACTCAGTGTGGTGGTGGTTGAGTACTGTGGATACATCGGAAACAAAATCAACTCCTCCACCCCATCGGCTTGAAATTTTTCCAAAGCAGGTGTTGCAAAAGGGGGAACATAACGCATGGCAGGGGCAATGGGGATGTTTAATTTTTTTTCAAGTTTTTCAATAAGTTTATGGGTCAAGGTAGGCAAAGGGGATTTCCCCCCCAAATACTTAACAAAGTTCTCTTTTACCTCATCAAGTCGTTTATAAATAATGATACTAGAGACCAATTTACGAGTATATCTATCCATGGTCAAAATGTTTTTGTCAGCAAACATATTGGACAAAAACATCTCTACTTCATCAACATTATTTGGACCACCCATATTTAGTAATAGTAAAGCTTTTTTCAAATGTTTGACCTCAAATAATATATTTTTGATATTTTATCATGTTAAGTTAAAAGCTGATAAACTTTATCTACTTAATCGGTTGCCATCTATGTTCTGGGTCTATCACTTTGATAAAAGGGACTCTCTCTGCCACATGACAAGCATTACAAACATTCTTTGTCTCTTCATATACTTTTTTTATCATTTTTTCATCTTTTTTTGCCAATGCCTCTTTCATCCGTTTATAGTGTGTATCTAAAAACATTGTTTTACTATTCGCTTTTCGTGCTGGTCTACGCTCTATCCCATTTTCAATCGCTTTTTTAATCTTATCAAACTGATACTCAGCTAACGCATAATTTTTATCTTGAATAGCAAAGGAAAAAGTATTAAATCTCTGCCCCACCTCCACCATCGCCATGTCAAAACCTCTAAACTGTTTCTGTATCTTTTTAAATTGCTCTTGTGTGCTATTGGTCTCAATTAACCAATTTGAACTTGTTGAATAATTATTTTCTGCGACAACAGCTGTTAAACTAAACAATAGTATCCATGTAATTTTTTTCATTTTTTTCCTTTAATTTTTTAATAAACATCTTGCAAAATTTTTTGGAATCGGCGTGTTTACACCCGAACAAGACGAGGCTAAAGCCATCGTTTCCTAGTTTTGAAAGAACTCTAATCTACTGATTGAATCTCTCTTTATAAGAGCATTTCAAACACATCTCTTCGGTACATATACTTTTTTTAAAACCCTCTATCATATCTATTGCTCGTTTACCATAAACTATCTCTTTGAAACTTTTTTCATGTAAATCTCCTAACTTCATAATTGCTTCACTGTCCAAACAACAAGGTATCACTTCCCCATTAGACAAAATGCCTATATGGGAGTTTAAACCTTGACAAGTACCATGCCCATAATTTTTGTTCTCTAAAGAGGGCCACTCAAAATAGTTGTCAAAATGCAAAAGTACTTTATGGTCAAGCCGTAGACTCTTTTTCTCTTTTGGATTTAAATCATTTAACTCTAAATCTATATTAAATGTTGAAGAGAGTTTTTTGAACAATTTTTGGTTAAATTTTTTTTCACTCATTATCTCATCTAAATTCCACATACGCAGGTTAATAAACAGTTCCCTTTTTTGTTCAACTTTATTTTTACACAGTTTTAAGATAGGCTTCATATACTGTTCAAATGTTATAGAAGTATCATTCTTATTAAAAGCATTGAGTGAAATATTTATCTGTTTTACAGCAGGATGAAACAAAGTCTCTTCATTATGTTTTTTCATAAAGTAACCAGAAGTTGTTAAAACAGCTTTCATTTTATATTTATAAATAATATCGAGATAATCACTTAAATTAGAAAGGGTTAAAGGGTCACCTACAACATGACAAGCGATCTCATTGGTAAATGTTTTTACCTGTTTAATGGTTGATTCAAAAAAATCTAACTCCATGGTATTACTGGGTCGGTTTTTTGTAGGGCAAAAAGAGCAACGAAGCCCACAGATATTGGTAAGTTCTATATAAATACGGTAAAATTTCATATCGAATTATACTTAAATAGTTTTTAGATATAATTTTAAATCAAAGGAAACTTCATGTCTATCTTTAAATATATACCTCTCGTTTTTATCCTATTTTTTATCTCAAACTGTAATAATGTAGAAGAAAAAACAGTAAAAGAGGTTGTTATACCTGAATATATAACCATTCTTTTTGTTACCCAACCCAGCTGTCCCTCTTGTGATAAACTGGAGAAAACCATGTCCTTAGAAAAACCAAAAGAACTTATAGAAAATTATTTTAAAATCAAAAAACTCTACTTGGGGGAGAAATTTCCAGAAACACTTCTCCCCCTTCCCAATGGAACGCCCACTGTCTACTTTTTAGGCTCAAATAATGAGCCATTGGTTGAACCGATTGTTGGGGAGAAAACAGAAACCCAATTACTCGAATATTTAAATGATGCTCTTTATGAATTTAATATCACCTATGGGATTAAACTTGAAGATATCAAAGCACAAAAAGATGCGAAAGAGAACAATGAAACAAACTTATCAAAAAACACTATTTAGCCTTTTATTCCTACTGAGTTTTACAGCTTGTAATGGTGATACAAATACACATCAAATAGCCTCTATCCCTGAAGCTTCAGGAATTTCATACTGTGAAAACAGTAACACCTTTATGGTCGCCAATGATGAAGGTTCATTTTATGAAATCACCCCCCAAGGGGCTATTTTAGCTTCCCATAAACTTGGGAAATATGACTTAGAGGGGGTGGTCTGTGAAGAGGAGATTCTTACTTTTGCTGTAGAAGATGGAGCTTTGCTACAGGTCAACCGTAAAACATTAAAAACAAAACTGCTCAAACTCAAAGGTAAAGGGTTTAAACTCTCCAAAAAAGCAGGGTTAGAGGGGATTACTAAAATCAAAGATGAGTATTACTTGTCCATTCAAGCTAAAAAAGAGAAAGATTCCAAACTCTTGGTTGTAAAAGCTGGTGCAAACTATGCCAAAGTAACCAAAGTTATTGACCATGGTATTATCGATTCAGCTGGTATGATTTATAAAGATAAAAAACTCTATATTGTTTCTGACAAAAAAGATATGCTCTATATTTATAATTTGAAGAAAAACAAAATCAAGAAAAAAATAAAACTTCCAAAGTTTGCCCAAGAGGGTGTGGCATTTGGAAACGATAAGACCATCTACTTTGCAGATGATGATGGGGCTGTGATGAAATATACACTTAAAGAGTTAGGGCTTTAATCTTATTTGAATAATAGCCATTATTAAGCCTAAATCCTGTAGGTTCGATTTCATCGAACGTGTATTAAAACCCACAAAACAATCTGTTCGATAAAATCGAACCTACAAATTAATATCGGATAAATTACTCAAAAAATACTAAGGTTTTGCCAACCCCTTCAGCAAACTAGAAAACTCAATCTTCTCTCCAAGTTTCAACCCCATTTTCTCCAGCTCACCTGCTCGTAACTCTAATACATAACGAACTTTTTCAGAAGAACTAAATAGTTTCTCTGTCATTTTAGGCATCGTAAAGATATCAATGACCGTTCCATTACTCTTAATATAAGCCATATCTAAATCAAAAAAAGTATCTTTCATCCAAAAAGAGAGTTTCTCTTCAAAAGGGTAAATAAACAGCATCCCTTGGTTTAAGGAAACCTCATCGGAAGAGAGATGACTTAACCCCTCCTCTTTTTGCTTAGGGTCTATGGCTAACCATAGATTGAATGTTTTATTTTTTATAGCCAACTTAGTTTGAAACAGTTTATCAAGAGGGATGGTTCTATTACTGTCAGCTATCAAAAGAGTATTGAGAAGAAAAAAAGAGATAATAACCCTTTTAATCATTGACCGTACCACCCCGTAAAACATCTAACACATTGGTAGCGTAAGAGCCTTTTGGAAGGGTAAACTCCAACTCATAATGAGCTCTCTCCTCTACATAAGTTTTTTTAACATCGGTGACAGCTATCCACGCATAACGTCTTGCTCCATTTTCCCCAACCTCTTCATCATAATTCTTTTCTATAAGTTCTGAAACCTTGGTTGTTCGGCTTACACGCTTCCCTGGCAACAGACCAGAGGGGGCTATATCAAACTCTGCAAAACGTTTTGCTTCCTCCTCCATAGATTCCAACTCAAACACACGACCAAATGGGTAGTGCATCATCAAGTCACCCTCTAACAGTTTAAAGAAATGGGGCTGTTCTTTTGTCCCTTTAAGTGAACCCTCTGGTAGTTCAAAAACTTTCTCTGCATCGGCTTCAGAAAATGCTTCTAACAACATAGAGAGTTCTATACGCTTTGAAAGACAAGCATTAAAAAGGTAAGACTGATAAGCATTGAGTAAAAAAGTTTTCTTTTTTCTGTCTCTTATTTTCAACGTCCCCTCCATAATGGATTTTCCCTCTTTCCAGTTGTCTCCATGATTTCCAAAACGTTGGTTTCCAAAATAGTTGGGTACACCATTTTTCTTAACCCATTTAAGTACAGAATCTAGCTTGTCTTTTTGCACACCTAACACTTTTTTAAGACGCACTTTAAAGTGGTTTCCTTTTAAATGACCTATTCTTATCTTATTGTTGTGTCGGTATGTACCAAGTATTTTAATCTTCTCATGGTTAAAGGTTTTCATAATCTCTTCGTTGTCTTTTGCCAATAAAGAGATGTACTGCATGGTCATGGCATTTTTATCTTTTAACCCTGCATAACCAATATCTCGCTGTTTTATTTTACAGTACTTAGCCACAGCAGATATCATCTCCCATGTGGTCATATCTTTTTTACGTACATGTAAAATAAGATGCTCCCCCTCACCTGTAAACTCATAGAGGGGAATCTCATCGACAATAAAATCACGAGAAGTAGGATTAAATATAAAGTTATTTTTTATTTTAACGGGGTAAAGGAGGTTTTGCATGTTTTTCTTTCTTCTTAAGTTAACGAATATTTTTCGTATTATACTTTATATATCTAACTTCTCTCTTATTATATTTGATGAAATATGTTATACTTTAAATCCAAAAAACTAAAGGACACTATATGAATCAAGGAAAAAATAACAAAATAAAAATAATTATTTCACTATCTTTACTAA
>Ga0256827_10000107_pt1 | contig 43444 bp, 37 predicted proteins | sample CV84metaG_FD_185977 | JGI IMG/M metagenome (GOLD analysis project Ga0256827, IMG submission 185977) | Hydrothermal vent microbial communities from East Pacific Rise, Pacific Ocean - CV84 | ecosystem: Environmental > Aquatic > Marine > Hydrothermal vents | place: Pacific Ocean: East Pacific Rise... | reverse complement strand
TTTAGGTGCAACAGTAGGTCTTGAGTATCAAAAAGGTTTCTTTGATGTTCTTCTGATTGATGGTGTAGCTATTTTATCTCAAGTTATTATTTTGATAGCATCTATACTATTTATTCCTTTGGCATTAACATCAAAGAGATTCCATGAGTACTCATACCCTGAGTTCTTTGCTCTCTTTATGTTTATGATTGCAGGATTCCAGTTTATGGTAGCTTCAGATAACTTGATTCTTATCTTTGTTGGTCTTGAGACAGCATCATTGTCACTTTATACATTGATTGCACTTCATAACAGACATAACTCATTTGAGGCTGCAGTTAAGTACTTTACAATGGGTGCTTTGGCTGCTGCTTTCTTCTCTATGGGTACAGCTGTTCTTTATGGAATTTCAGGAAGTTTAGAGCTTAACCAAATTGCAACTGTTATGCAGAGTAGAATGGATGAAGTAGGGATGATGTTCCTAATCTTAGGTGGAGCAGGGTTACTGCTTGTTGCCTTTGCTTTTAAACTGTCTCTCTTCCCATTCCATACATGGGCTCCAGATGTTTACGAAGGTGCATCGGCTCCACTAGCTGGATATATGTCAGTTGTTCCTAAAGTAGCTGCATTTGTTGTCTCTATGAGAATCTTTGAGATGTTTATTGCTCTTGATATTGTTTGGGTTCAAAATGCAATCTTGGCATTGGCTGTTATCACTATGACTATTGCCAATATCATGGCATTGGTTCAAGAAGATGTAAAAAGAATGTTGGCGTACTCGTCAATCTCTCATGCAGGTTTTGTAATGGCAGCAGTTGCAATTGCAACTGTTAAAGCAAACTCTGGTATCTTCTTGTATTATGGACTCTTTATGTTTACTAACCTTGGTGCATTTGCAATGTTATGGGTAAGTCGACATAAAAGTAGAGTACACCATACACGATATGATCACCCTTATGAGAAGTTCTCAGGAATGATTAAAATCATGCCAATGGGTGCTGTTGTTATGGCTCTATTTATGTTGTCACTTGCAGGTGTTCCACCATTCTCTGTATTCTGGGGTAAAATTTACCTTATGTCTGCTGCAGTTGATGCAGGATTCTTCTGGTTGGCAATTGTTATGGGACTTAACTCTGCAATTGCAGCTTACTATTACTTGAAGTTGATTGTATATATGTTCTTAAAAGAGCCAACTGAACAGGTTAATCAAGAGACTACATACTACAACGTTTCAAAACCACTATTAACGATTCTTGGTTTTGCAGTATTTGTAACAGTAGGTTCTATGTTCTATGTGGATCCTCTTCTTGAAGTAATTACTGAGATGATTAAAGTTTCAGGTATTGGTATTAACTAATCCCCTTTAGTCTCTTTTTATATGGGCAGAGATGCCCATATAAGCACCTTTCTCTACTCTTTATTCCTTTAAAATTAATTATTATATGTAATGTTAGATATCAGGTTATTTATAAAAAAATAGTTCAAATCTACTGCAGTTTATTCCAAATCTTTCTATTTATTACTGTTGTTAAATGTTTTTTATTGATAATAGTATCATCTTTTTAGTTTATTTTTTACAATCATACTCTCTTCTTTTTCTCTATAATTACTTTTTTAACCATATTTATTAACTTTTTATACTTATTTTAAATATTTAAAAATTAATTCTATTTTATAATAATAGTTATTGTATAGTTTTGTCATTACAAAGGGGTCTTAATGCGTTTCGTTTTTTTTTCTATTTTTTTAACGTCATTCTCATTTTCTGATAATTTATCAAATAGTTTAACATCTCAAGGTTTTACAGGATTAATTAATACTCCTAATGCTCAAGTCATTAAAGAAGGGGATGCTACCTTTCAATATAGTACTCAGAAAGATAATCATTTACGAGAATACGACTATAACGCACCCATGTCAGACCAAGAGAATTTTCTGGTTGGAATTGGATTTTTATCTTCTTTAGAGTTGACCGCGAAATTAGTTGAAAATCAGGGAAGAACTAGAGACCTCTCTGGTAACATTAAATATAAATTGCCTTTAGAGGGAAAATATTTACCAAATATTGCTATTGGATGGCAAGATGTGGGTAGTGCTGTAAGTTTTTATGAAAATAGATATATCGTTTTAGATAAAGAGTTTGACTTTGTACGTGCCTCTTTGGGTTATGGAGATAGTAATAATAACTTTTCAGGTATTCGTATGAATGGTTTTTTTGGTGGACTTGAAGCTAAAATTGTAGATGGAGTCTCCTTGTTAGCTGAATATGATGGAGAGGAGAGTCACACTGCTATTCGCTTTAGAACCCCTAAAAATTGGTTATCAGGTGTAAGTGTAGAAGGAATGATTGCTCAAAATTTAACAGAGCCAGAAACAAGCTTCTCAATAAATCTTCATGTTCCTCTTTTTCCTTCTTCCAAATTAAAAAATAGTCTTTATGCCTCTTCAGAGAAAAAGAGTGGAGAGAAGCTTGTTATTCCTACTAAAATTCCAGTAGATAAAAAATTAAAGAGCAAAAAGAGTACTCCAAAAGCCATACAAGATAAATTGGTAGCTATTGGTTTTGAGAATGTGCAAGTAGGGTATTATAATAAAAGTCTATATGTTAAATTAGAAAATACTATTTTTAATCATAATGAATTGGATGCTATAGGTGTTATTTTAGGAACGATTATTCGTAATTCTCAAGATGAACGGCACTATATTGTTACACTATTAAAAAATAATTTACAGACGTTAACTCTAAGTGGAGATATTAACCTTTGTCAAGAATTTTTCTTAAACCCCTCTAGAGCTACTGAAAAAAAATTTAAAGAGAATCTACGCTTTACCCGAACATTCAATGAAAGAAATGTTCATTTTGTAACAAAAAAAGAGAAGAGTAGTTTTTTTGTACCACGACTTGAACTCTCTCCTGCATTAACAACCACTATTGGAACAGAGGTTGGATTGTTTGATTATTTAGTTGGTATTCGAGCCAATGCTTATATGAACTTATATGATGGGTTAACCGTTTCTACAATGTATGAAGCACCACTATTTAATAGTGAAAACTTTGACAACGGTCGTGTTTTTGCTAGAATTTATAAAGATCGTTTAGAGAAACGTTTTGTCAACACAATGTTGCATCAAACTGTTCATTTTGAATCAATGTTTAATACGGTCTCTATAGGTCAATATCAAAGTGACTATCTTGGTCTATTGAACCATTTTAATTTTACATCTCTTTCAGGAGAACACTCTTTTAATGCCAAAGTGGGGCGGTTTCGAAATCAAAAAGATAATTTAGATGATATGCGTGATGTCTATTTGGGCTCATATCGTTATTTTTATGCTCCACTTAATCTATTTACTGAGTTCTCTTACGGTCAATATTGGGAACAAGACAAAGGAGCAATGGTTGAGATGAAACGTTTCTTTGGGGATACTTCTGTTGCTTTTTATATTAAAAATACGGTGAAATCTTATGCAGGTTTTGAAGTTTCTCTTCCTTTAACCCTTCGAAAGATGCCTAAGTCATCTTCTTTTGGACAACTTAAAGGGAAATCAGATTTCTCTTATGGTGTTAGAACAGTCGTTGAGAGTCCCGATAATGCAAACTATTTAACTGTGACAGGTGGAATTTTTCCTAAAACTGATTTGGACTTGACTACAGTCTATCTTAATCGAGACAGACTCTCTGTCTCATATATAAAAGAGAATCTAAATAGAATTCGAGAGTCATTTATACTATATAACGAAAAAGAGTTTGAATAGACTCTTTGTAATGTAAAAATTTTAAATAAAAAGAAACAAGGATATTGATGATAAAACTAAGTGTATTGCTCTTTATGCTATTTTTTGTAGCATGTAGTGGAAAAGAGTATAAACTCTTTAATAAAGAAAATTCGGAACATATGCCTCAATTTTCAGAAGAATCATCAAAAGATTTAAACATTAGCTATCAATCAAAAATTCTTCCTAATGATATTTTAGAAATTGACATCTATAATATGAATCAAAAATCAAATATTATGATGCAAGATCGTAGATACCAAAATCCTGTGGGAATAAAAGAGAATAATAGTTATATTGTTTATGCCGATGGTACCATTATTTTACCTCTCTTAAATACGGTATCTGTTAAAGGGTTAACGATTAAAAAATTGAATGAGGAGCTTACTACTAAATACAAAGCTTTTTTAAATGCTCCCTATGTTAAAGCAAGTATCAAAAATCATAAAGTTTATATTTTAGGAGAGGTTCATAAAAAAGGTGTTGTTCCTATCGAAGGTGACTCCATCTCTGTTATTGAGGTATTGGCTCAAGCAGGTGGACTCACTGATCATGCCCTACGTAATCGTATTCGTATTATTAGTGAAGATAATGGAAAATATACACTACACACCTTAAATTTAAACAGTTTTGATACTTTGAATAATGGAAATTTGATGTTAAAGCATAATAGTATTGTTTATGTTGAACCTAAAGATACAAAAGGAACACGTATACTTATTGATGATTATCTACCTATTTTAAATGCTATCTCAAGTGTATTGGGAACGTTCTTAACGATAGATTATTTAAAGAAATAGGAGTCTATATGAATAATGATGTGATAGAAGATGATGAAATTGATTTACGTAAAATTTTTTTTACATCTAAAGAAGAATATGCTAACAATAAGTTTAATAGCTATATTTGTTGGACTACTTGCGTCTCTTTATGCTTACTTCTTGCCACCTGTCTACTCTAGTAATGTGAGTATTGCATTTTCTGATCAAAAGATGTCTAAACTCTCATCTCTTCTTCCTGAAGAATTCTCGGGATTATCGAATAAAGGTTCTGCTTTAGAAACAGTAAAGCTTACTTTAAAAACTAGAAAATTTATCAATTCTGTTATTAAAGATTTAGATATATCTCAACGCTATTTTTTAGAAAAAAACTATAAAAAAATTGAAGTTTATAATTTTTCAGATTTAAATATCTCATTGAATATAAAAGATAAGGAGATGTATGGAGAATATTTTAAGTTGAATCCCATTGATAAAAGTAGTTTTCGTTTATCTATTGATGCATTCTCTTTTTCTAAAGTTTATCGCTATGGAGAGACAATTGAGGAGAAAGCTTTTTCGCTAAAAATTTCAAAAGAAAAGAGTCTAAAAGAAAAAGTATACTTTTTTAAAGCTTCTAATAAAGATTTAATTGCAAAAGGGATTGTTAAGAATATGCAAGTACTACTGCTCTCTGATAATGTAATTAAAATAGTATATATGGATACCGTGGCTAAAAGGGCAAAAGAGATTGTTAATGCAATAGCTCAAAGTTTTATTCATTATACATTGGAGAAGAAGACAAGTGAATTGAGTCAGACACTAAAATTTTTAGATACACAAATATTTGAAGCAAAAAGCCATTTGACTCAAGAGGGTAATAAACTCAAACGTTATCAACAGAAGAGTGAATCCTTTATCTCTAAAGAGTCCAATCAAATGTTATTTTCTATGGTAACAAAAAAAGAGCAAGAGTTACAGGGATTAGAATTGCAACTCAAAGAGTTACAAAATTTTAAAAAAAGTTTAAAAAAAAATCAGCTTAATACAGTCTCTTTACTTAATAGTGGTACAAATATTAGATCAATACAATCACTTATTGAACTTTTTCGAGTAGATAGCTTAACTCTACAGGAGATGAGCTTACAATTGAAAAATATTAGAAAATCTATTACTTCAAATCATCAACTAGCTGTTTTAATTCAAATGCTCAATGACAAAGATAAATTATTGGAAAATTTAAGGTTCAATTTTACAGCAGGGCATCCACAGGTTCTTCAGGTTCAGAGAGAGATTGCAAGTGTAGAGGGGGAAGTTGAAGAGTATATTTATACAAATATAAAAAAGCTGAAAAAGAATCAATTATCAACAAAAAAGAAAATATTATCCAATATTGTTATGACCGAAAATAATATAAAATCAACATTGAAGGTATTAAAGAATGATTTAAAAGAGAAATACTCTATGCTTCACTCTCTTCCTGAAAAAGAGTTAAATATGCAAAATTTAAAACGGAAATTTACTTTAAGTGAAAATATTTATACCTTTCTTTTACAAAAGAAAATGGAGATAGAAATCTCTAAAGCATCTATTATTGTAAACACTCAGATTATAGAAGATCCTGTCGAAGCAGAGTTACCAATTAAGCCTAATCGAAAATTAATTGTTGTCGTAGGCTTTATATTTGGGATAATACTAGGGATTTTTTGGACAGTATTACGGAGTATTTTTGACACTAAAATAAGAGATGCTTCTATGGTTGCAGAGTTAACCGATGCCCCTTTATATGGATTACTTCCTTCTAAGAAAAATAGACGTTTTTTCTCTGAAGCATTGCGAAATATTAGAACAAATCTTCAATTTGTACTTCCTCATGAGCAGGGCTGTACCACATTGTTAATCTCCTCTACGACACCAGGAGAAGGAAAAACGACAGTTGTTGCAGGGTTGGGAGATATTATTGCTCAGACCTCAAAAAAAGTTTTACTCATGGATTTAGATTTAAGAAAACCAAGACTTTTTAAAGAGCTAGAAAAAAGTAATAAAGTGGGAGTAACACAGTATCTGATAGGGGATTTAAATATGCATGAGATTGTTCAGCCTATTAATTCACATTTAGACTTTATTCCAGCAGGAGCTGTTCCTCCTAACCCTTCTGAACTGTTGATGAGTGAAAAATTTGATTTGATGATTACTCAACTATTATCAGATTATGATTATATTATCTTTGATACACCTCCTATTGGTGTTGTTATTGATGCTAATATGCTTTTGAAATATAGTGATATCTTTCTACTTGTTCTTAAGGCAGATGTTGCAGAGAAGGTTTATTTGGAAAACTTTAATAAATTAAGAGTTGAGAAGAGTATCAAATCATCAGGGATTATATTAAACTTAGTAAAAAATCAAAAAAGTGATGGCTATGGTTATGGCTACGGGTATGGCTACGGAGATGCTCAAGAGAAGGGATTATAGTGTCATTTTTATTTTTTGGATTTAAAAAAAACTCTAAAAGTTTGGTTGATACAGATATTCACTCCCATCTTATTCCCTCTATTGATGATGGTGCTAAAGATTTAGAACGTTCTATTGAGCTTATCAAATCTTTAAAAGAGATGAACTATCGTAAGCTTATTACTACTCCTCATATTAGTGATATGTTTCCCAATAGCTCAGCTAAAATTAAAGAGGGATATAAACTTTTAATGGAGGAACTCTTTAAAAGAGGGATTGAGATTGAAATTGAAGTTGCGGCAGAATATTATGCTGATGAAAAGTTTGAAGAGTTGTTAGCTAGTGGAGATATCCTTTCATTTGGAAAAGAAAAATATCTTCTCTTTGAGCTCTCATATTTTACTTATCCTACTGATTTAGAGACATTGGTATATGATATAAAATTAGCAGGTTATACTCCTGTGCTTGCTCATCCTGAACGATATACTTACTTTCATCATTCGCTCAAAGAGTATAAACGTCTTAAAGATATGGGAGTATTATTTCAGATAAATTTGATATCTATTAGTAACTACTATTCAACAGACATAAGTAAAATTGGAAAAGAGTTAATTGTTAATGGAATGGTAGATTTTATTGGCAGTGATACACATCATAGAGGACATATTAAAGCACTAAAAGAGACTCTATCTTCTTCTTTCTATAGTAAAATTTTTAAATATAACTCGATATTAAACGATAGATTAAAGTAAATACCCTTTGGTCTTCCAAAAGGTATTTTTACTTTTAAGAGGTTCCCCCTTCTCCTCCCGTAGGTCGAATAACTATCTCTTCTTCTCTTCTCTCCTGAAGCGGAGGACGAGAAATGAGTTCATTGCTACTGTTTTCTATCTCTGTCGCAATATCAATCGCTTCTAATACTGAAGTATCTCCTGTGGCTACAGCATGTTCTATAATATTTACAATACTTGTATCACTTTGGGTATCTGTAACGAGTAGCACACCAGCATTAGACTCTTTTATTGCTGTTAATCCTGTATCTTCTGTTGTAACTTGAATTGTTTCAATATTTGTAATAACTGTTTGAGTGCTTTCTTGAACCTGTTGAGCGACAATAGACTGTACTGCCTCTATAGAGGCTAGAGCTTCACTATGCTCTTCTGTCTCTTCAGAAAAGGTCTCTTGTGCTGTTTCTTTGATAATCATTTGAATTGACTCTTCAGAGTTTATTTGAGGTGCATCATTATCCTGAGCCTCTTCGAGCATTAATTGGGCAATTTGACTCGAGGCTTCAACACTAACATTACTTTCTGTAATTTTACTTGAACTCGAAGCAATTGTTGATGCAGTAATAGTTAAAATAATTTGAATATTGGTTTGTTGTGCCAAAACCTGCTGTGCTACCTCTTTTACCTCACTGCTTTCTCCAAACTGAAGTTCAAGAAGAGGATCAAATGTTGTTAAGTCAACATCTGTATCTTTTAAACCTAATTTATTTTTAACTATCTCTTGTGCCTCTTCTAATGTTTTGTTTCCTTGATCTTGTACACCATGAACAAGTGTCGTTAATGGGTTGATTACTTTACTTTTTGGAGGTGCTAAAAAAGTACCAGTAAATGCTTTACCTGTTCCAATATCAACTCCTCCTGACATGACAAGAGGTTCAGTTCTTGTTGTTAAAAAATGAAATCTTCCTTCTTTATCTGTTTTAACACAGTTTTCTACTCCATCATCTGCAATTTTGTTATTATTTACATCTGCACATACACTCGCTCCAGATATGTAATCATCGATAACTCTTCCTGTTGTGGGTAGCTCTTTTATATTATTAGAGCCACAAGAAGTTATAACCAAGCCAATAACAACTATAGAGAATAAATGGGTAAAGACCTTTTTTTCCATTAGAAATCCTTTATAATATACTTTATCTATAGAGTTTACTATAAGATTCTTAATTTTAAAAGTTTGGCTCTAGCCAAATGAAGAAGAGAAAAAAATTTTATAGATAAACTCTTGAAATTAGTTTGGAGTTCAAAAGAATCGACCCCCCCTTTAGGGGGGGAGTTGTCATGCTAACCTAGTGTATATTTAGCAAATTATTTTTCTCTATTTTTTTCAATAGAAATATTTTTTGATTGTAAAATTTGCTTACTTATTGCTTTGACTGAAAAGTGGCTATGCAAAAGTTGATAAGCATTTTTCCCAATATCTTTTCGTTTTTTTTCATTTAAAAGCTCTAGAGCATTTTCTAAAAAGAGTTTATCTTCTCCATTTATAGAGATGAGTCCTGCATTTGCATTTTCTAAAACCTCTTTTATGTCATTATCTTTGTTAACACTTCCCAATATTGGAAGTTGTTGAACCATATAGCCTAAAATTTTACCTGGAAAGTTATGTGTTGTATGTTCTCTATGTAATGTAAATAGCCCAACATCAAATTCTGACAACATCAATTGAAACTCTTTTTGTGAGACAGAAGGAAGAAGAGTTATGTTTTTTAATTTTTCTTTTTTTATACTATTTTTTATTAATTTAACTTCATCTCCTGCTCCAACAAAGACAAAGTGTGCTGATTTTACCTTTTTCATTTTTATAGCTAATCTTACAAGATTCATCATATCTTGGGCATGCCCCATGTTTCCTCCATAAAAATAGACCACTTTATCTTCAAGATGTAGTTTTTTTCTATAAAAATTATTTGAGTTTATAGAGTCATTTTTTGCCCAATTATAAAGTACTTCTACTGAACTTTTTACTCTATAATTACTATTAAACCATTCAAGATTTTTTTGAGACATGATGCCAATAGTATTGGCACTTGCATAATTCTTTTTTTCATGATAAGAGAAATATTTCTCTATTAAGGATCCTTTTTTTATCAGCCCTTGGTCACTTGCCCATTGAGGAAAAAAATCTCGTAAAATAAGATAACTAGGTGCTTTCCATAGTCTTTTTAAATATTTAACAAGTCCTCCCCAAAATATAGTAGGAGAGTAGTAGACTATTAAATCATGAGGATTTGCTTTTAACTCTTCTCTTAAATAATTTTTTGCATAATAAGAGAGTAGGCTTTCATTGATAGCTCTTTTTACTTTACCTGTATTTTTTATTTCACCACTTCTAAATTGATAGATAGTGATATTATCTAATGTGGTTATCTCTTTTTTCACCCTTAGAGTAGAAGAGGGTGTGATTACTGTTATTTCATGCCCTTGCTCTTTTAATTCACATGCAAGTTCATGCATCATCTTTGCACCGACTTTAATACTATATGGCATATAGTCATCAATAATTAGACAAATTTTCATTACTTATACTCCATAGTTAATATTGTAATCTTCTGAATGCTCTTCCATCCATAGTTTAAGTTCTTGTAGCATCTTTTCAAATTGAGGTCGAGGATAAGAGAAATCCTTACGGGTAGAGAGTAAGCTTTTATCTATAGTATAATCATGGAAGGGAACTATTTCAATTTCTTTATTCCATGTTTTTGAAAAAAGCTTTAATAACTCATATTTGGAAATTTTTTCTAATGGACACAACTGGTATAATCCTTTAATATCTTGTTCTAAAAAGGATAGTGTTGCTTTTGCAAGTTCAAGTGTTGTGACTCCTGACCAATATGCTTGTGTATATCCATTGATTGGCTGGTTTTGTTTGAGAAACCAGTCAAGTAGCCCTGTTCCATCTCTTTTTAATTCCGGACCGATAATGGATGTTCTGATTGTTAAATCTCTATTGTTGACAACCTCTCCTAAAGCTTTAGTTCTTGCATAATTATCATCTCCATCACGGTAAGAGGTCTCTATATATTGACCATCTTTCCCCGAAAATACACAATCTGTACTAATATGGATGAGCTTGTAGTTGAGTTTATCGCCCAATTGAGATAAAAAATTAGGAAGATAACTATTTAAAAGGATAGCTGAAGGAAGATCATTTTTGGATTGGGAGACCAACGCTCCTATACAGTTTATGATATAATCAGGTTCTATTTTATTGAGGTATATCTCTAGGGTATCAAAATTTGTGACATCTAAAATAATATCAACATCTTTTCCTGCTTGACGTGCTACACCATATACTTGATACTTTTTACTATTTTTTAGTACTTCTATCATGATATGCCCAGCCATTCCTAAAGACCCAAGAACTATTATCTTTTTCATCTTAATACTGTTTCCAAACTGTACGATTGATATAATCAATATAGCTGATAATAATACGAACTACTTTTTTTGAAACATTATCTGTATTGTAATCATTTACTAAGTGAACAACATTGTTATTCTCTTGCCATTGATTTGTTACTATATCAATAGCAGATAATATATCTCCACTTTTTAAACCAGACATAATTAATGTTCCTTCATCCATTCCTTCTGGACGTTCATGTGCTTGACGAATGGTAATTGCAGGAAAGTTTAATATAGAACTCTCTTCAGTGATTGTTCCACTATCAGAAATGGCACAGTAAGCATTTTTTTGTAAAGCAATATAATCAAAAAAACCAAGTGGTTTCATAAATTCGATTAGGGGGTTAAACTCTTTACTATCCATTGATTCAAGTTTTTTTCGTGTACGGGGATGAGTTGATACAATAATCCGTTTTTTATATCGCTCTGCAATTTTATTAAGTGAATCTAAAAGATCTGAAAAATTTTCTTCAGAGTCAATATTCTCCTCTCTGTGTGTCGATACAATAAAGAACTCTTTCTCTTTTAATGCTAACTTTTCTACTACGTTAGAATTTTCTATCTCTTTTTTATGATAATTTAATACTTCGAGCATCGATGATCCTGTTTTTATCACATTTTCTGGTCTAATCCCTTCAGCAATAAGATATCGTCGAGCATGCTCTGTTAAAACCATATTGATATCACTTAATTGATCAACAATTTTTCTATTAATCTCTTCAGGAACGCGTTGATCAAAACATCGATTTCCTGCTTCCATATGAAAGACAGGTATCTTGCGTCGTTTTGCAGAAATAACCGAGAGGCATGAGTTTGTATCTCCATAGAGAAGAATAGCATCTGGCTTAATTTCATCAAATAATTTGTCTGATTTAGCAATAACATTCGCAATAGTTTCTGCAGGATTATCTGCAGCGGCATTTAAAAAATAGTTTGGTTTTTTTATGCCCATCTCTTGAAAAAAAACTTCATTGAGTTCATAGTCATAATTTTGTCCACTATGTACTAAAATGTGTTCTGTATATTTTTCTAATTCAGAAATTACTCGACTTAGCTTAATAATCTCGGGGCGTGTTCCAACAATAGTCATGACTTTTTTACGATTTGGCATTTTATATCTCCTTGGATTCTATCTTTTTTATACTCATGAAATTACTCCAAACTCTTTTAAATCATTTTCTATTTCAAGAAGATTCAATAACATCTCTTCCATCTCTTTTTCTGAAAGTTGATGGGTATTATGAGAGTGATACTCCTCGGCTTGCGTGACAATTGTCTCTCCCTCTTCAAAAAACTTTCCATAGTTTAAATCTCTATTGTCTGCAGGAATTCGATAATATTCATTCATATCAATAGCTTTAACCATCTCCTCTCTTGTTAAAAGTGCTTCGTAGAGCTTCTCTCCATGTCTTGTTCCAATGATACGAATTTTATGTTTAGGCTTTTTAAGCATTTTAATTAGAGTTTTTGCTAGTAAATCAATGGTTGCAGCAGGTGCTTTTTGTACAAAAATATCACCATTTTTAGCATTTTCAAAAGCAAAAAGTACCAACTCTACGGCTTGGTCTAAACTCATCATAAAACGTGTCATAGCTGGGTCGGTAATAGTTATCTCTTTATTTTGGCGTACTTGGTCAATAAAGAGAGGAATAACAGAACCACGACTCGCCATGACATTTCCATATCGAGTACAACAGATGGTAATCTCTTCATCATTAAGATTTCGTGACTTTGCTACTGCAACTCTCTCCATCATTGCTTTACTAACACCCATGGCATTAATTGGATAGACAGCCTTATCTGTACTTAAAACAATAACCTTTTTTACTTGAGCATCAATGGCCGCATTAAGTACATTTTCTGTTCCTACAACATTTGTTTGAACGGCTTGCATTGGGTAAAATTCACACGATGGAACTTGCTTTAATGCTGCAGCATGAAAAATAAAATCTACACCCCTAACAGCATCTTTAACTGAGTTTGTATCTCTAACATCTCCTAAGTAAAACTTTAATTTTGGATTATTGTACTGCTTTCGCATATCATCTTGTTTTTTCTCATCACGAGAAAAAATACGTATCTCTTTTATGTTCGTATTTAAAAAGCGTCGTAGAACAGCATTTCCAAAGGAACCTGTGCCTCCTGTAATTAGTAGTGTTTTATTCTTGAACATTGTTTTTTTCCTTTTTTATATGAATGTGAGGTATAGAATTTTCTGAAATAATTAAAACTTAAGCTTCATTATCAATTACTCCTTTAAAAAAATTAATATATTTTATTTTTAATTCATTTGTATTCAACTTTTTATTGATATATTGAATTGTATTCTCTGATAATTTATGGTATGTTAGATAATCCATTTTATATAAGATATCGATAGCTTCAGTAAATTTTACTCCATCTTTCAAACTTAAATCCCATCCTGCATTGTACTTTTGAAGTTCTACCCAAGGTGTCTGATTACTGATAATTGGTACCACTCCTGATTGCATAGCTTCAACTATAACATGCCCAAAATTTTCAGTTTTAGTAGGTAAAAGTAATCCATGATACTGTTGCATTGTTTTGGAAATATCAATAGGATTTACCACCCCTTTATAGGCTACTACAATATTTTTAGGAAATTTATTTATGGCTTTTTGACAATCTTTCCAATAATTCTCATCTTCAATAGGTCCATAAATATCAAAGATAATATCTCCCTTGCAAATACTTAGTGCATTTAATGAAAATAATAAATTTTTATTGTCCCTAATACGCGATATAAAAATAAGTTTTAAAGAGTTCTTATCTTTATTTAGTGGTTGATAATTGCTTTGTTTTGGGACATTAGCTAAAGTTGTAATTTTTTCAATGGGGAACATTTTTTTAATCGAATTATATTCGATTACATCTGTTGCATGAAAATATACTTTTTTATATAGTTTAAAAAAAGTATATAAAAATAAATAAATTTTTTTCTTTACAGCTTTAATTGCTAGGGCATTTTTTTGTAACTCTCCTCTTGGTGCTAGAATAATAGGAATTTTAAAATTATTTTTTATTAATAGAGTTAAAACGAGTTGGGTAAAGGTAGAGAAAAAGCTATTTAAATATATTATGTCTATAGAATTTCTATCTATAACATTCATGATACTCTTTTGATTTATTTCTGAGAGATAAATCACATTAAAAGTTTGATATTTGAGAAGTTTATTATACTCAATATTTTCATACGGTGTTTCTATTCCTAAATCTTTATTACTCGTAACAATAATGATTTCAAAATCATTATTTAATAGTTGAGATAAATTTGCTATAGAAGTAACAGGTCCACCTGCTCTATTTCCAGGGAGAAAATGATTCGTAAAAATTAATATCTTTTTAGTTTTCATTAAATATTCCTAATAATTTGTGCTGGGTTACCTGCTACAATAACATTTTTGGGAACATCTTTTGTTACAACTGCACAAGCTGCAATAATACTATTTTCACCTATTCTGTTTACATTATGAAGAATACAAGCTTTTGCTCCTATCCACACATTATCATCTATTTGTAAAGATAAGGGAATAGGTTTATTTTTAGGACTTAATCCATGACTATGTGTCTGAATCATAACTTCTTCTGATAATGTACAATTTTTTCCTATGGTTAAATTCCCTGTATAGTCTAGATAACAATTTTTTGAAATTTGAGAATATTCCTCTATTTTTAAGTATGATGTTTCTACCTCGGTAGATAATTCTACGGCTCTACCAATATGAACTCTTTCACTTAATGTAATGTTTTTTGGAAAACGTATTATTCCTTTAGCTTGTATCTGTATATGTTTACCAATACAAGTTATATTCATACATTGTAATTTAGAGGATAGTTTATCAATAAACATCAAATATATAGCAGGTATAAACTGATAGATAGCTCCAAATATTCCTAATAATTTATTGTTCCAAAACTTTAATAAAATCATTGGTTTCTTTCCAATTTATTGATTAATAGAACAGAGTGTTTTTCTCTTGTTCCATTAAATAATTTTTTGACATCTTCTGTTGCTTGGTCTACTATATTCATTTTTAATTCCTTTGAATTAATTATCTCTATGACTCCATTAACAATAGAGTCGGGATTTTGAGCGTTAATTGCTATACAGTTATGATGGTCTTTCATAAATCCACCAATACCCCCAACCATTGTTGTCAGAACGGGTACTCTTGCCATCATTGCTTCATATAGTACTCTAGGGAAGCCCTCATCATGACTTGGAAATATAAATAAGTCAGCTTGACGATACATTGCTAAAAGTTCTGTTTTATCACTTATTTGACCTATAAAGTTTACGTTTTTTATATTTTTAAATTGGTTTGATAATTCATTAAAACTATCTCCTCCCCCAACAATATCAAAATGTAAATTATTTTGTTTTTTATTTAATATTTTTATAGCTTCTATAAGATCATAAATACCTTTTCTAAACTCTACACGACCTACAAATAGACAGCGTAGGATGTTGTCTTTACTGTATTCTCGACTGCTTAATATGTCTTTTTTAGAAAAATCTATCATTGGTGCAATGGTCTCACAATTATTATTTTTTATTAAAAGTTCTGTTTTTAGTAAATCTGAAACTGTTAAACAAAATTCGGCATGTTTAATAATAAAGCCTCCTACTTTTGTTGTAAGATTATGTTGTCCACGTATATATAAACCATATTTTTTTCCTAATATCTTACTCAAGATACTTGTTATTACAGGAACATGTCCTGGGTAAAAAATATATATAAAATCATATTTTTTTATTGTTTTTTTTATTAAAAAAACCATCTTAATATAAGAAATGATTTTTTTTAATTTTTCTTTGGGAGCTTCTAATGAAAATATTTTAATATTTTCATTAAGAGTAGAGTCTTGTAAGCCTCTATTCTCTAGAATTTTTTCTTCAAATTGTAAAAATCCAATATCTACTCCTTTACTTAATAACTCTTCTGTAAATTTTGCGGTATGCTTATTCACAGTATATTTTTCATTACTATTGCTAATAGCACCGTTTCCGATAATTAATATTTTCATTTAAAAAATATGTCTCCTCTAAAGTTTACTAAATAGTCCTACTGTTTGTAATAGAGTAAAAACTCCACATGCCATTAGTAGAATGTATTTTTTATTTTTATTGTTTAGGTATTGATAGATTAAAATAGATAGTAGAAAGAAAACAGGATATACTCCTAGAAGTCTTCTATGCCCCATTGTGTCAGACTGAATAGCAATAAAAAGCAATGCTATAAGTATATTGTATAGAACAATTTTATTGCTCATAATAAGAGTTCTAATTCTTTTACTAGAAAATCCTATAAGAATTATAAACCACATACAATAACGAAAAAGTGTAGCTGAAATAATTGGAAAATTCATTATATTGTAGGACTCAGGTCTAAATGTAGTTTCAACCATTGTTCGCCAGCTTGGTATAGGCATAAATTGATTATACATCGCTTTAACTATATGGCTAAGACCTGGAGGAAGTAGATTAAAAGATGCAACAGTAGAAGTTCCTGCAGCTGCTTCAATAGCTTTATATTGTAGTTGTTTTAATTCAAAAGTAGCTTTAATTAAATCGATATAAAATATAAGTAGAAATAGAGCTGAAGTAAAAAAAGAGAATACTATTATTTTTTTTAAACCATTTCCTTCTTTAAGAGATAGAAAAAGTACTAAGAAAATATATAATAAAGAGAATAGACCACTAGATAAACGGATACTTGCAATAAGCACAACGAACAATATCATTATTCCTAATCTTTTTAGAGTGAAGGATTTAAAGGAAAAGTATATCAATAAAGTAAAAAAAAAGCTAATAGGCATATCTCTAACAATATATGTTGACATGTAGAAGTGAATTGAGAAAATACTATAGAGTAGGGTATATATTAAAGCTTGTTTATTTGAAATATTATTTAGTAGTAATATATTATATATGACTACGGCTGTCCATGATGCAAAAAGCATTATTACTAATTGTATCGTAAGATAAAATTCTGAGTCAATTAATGAGGATAGTTTTCCTATATAGACAAAAGGTATCAATATTGAGCCTATAAAAGAGTATTTGGATGTACTGTAAATCTTATCTATTAAATCATGCAAAGAGTTTGTATTGAGAAGCTCTTGTGTATATGGAATATAGACATTAATACCATCAAATGATTGTAAATGGTCATATCCATGTGTTGTCATAAAGTTAAAGCATACTAATGCATATATAAAAAACATAATATAGGTTATTTCAAATATTAATAAAGCATTTTTTCTAAATTTCTTTTCTTGAAAATAACTGACACTCTCTCTCCCTATAAAAAATAATAGTATAAATATGATAGAAGGGGAGAGGGATGATGTTATCAAAGAAGAAAGTAGACTTAAAAAAAATACTAGAAAAAAATATAATATATGCATCTCTTAAACCTTATTTTTTTATACTTAATAAAATATTTTTCAATTCAAATATTACTGATAATTTAAATATAAAAGATAATGTAAAATAGACTACTATTCCTATACAAATTTGACTCAATATGACTAAACTTGAACTTTCAAAATGTACTTTTACTCCAAAAATATAGATCGTTAAGAGCATAAATAAAGATATTAAAATGATACCTATGATATCTTTTATCTGCTCTTTTAAACTATAGTCTATCTCTTTTCCTGAAAAATACATTGTTAATATAGTATTAATTACAGTTGTTACTACTTGTCCAATTACTAAAGTTAATACTCCAAATTGAATTGTAATGAGTATTCCTATTAGTGTTATTACTCTTTTTGCAATACTTACTTTTAGGAATAGTTTACTATTCCCTTGTACTAAAAAAATATTTTGACTAATTGAGTATAAAGGATATATTGCTCCAATCAAGCAAAATAGCATGAAATATTCAATGGATGGTATCCACTTGTCTCCTAGAACTAAAGGTATTAATCTATCTCCAATTGCAATGAATCCTAGCATGATGGGAAATATAATAAAAATTGCAATTTTTATTATTCTTCGGTAGCTATTTTTTAGTTGAAGTGTATTCTTATTATTAATTTCTGATAAAGTGGGATAGGTTACATTTCTAATTACGGAAGTAAGTGTTTGTGATGGTAGGTTTGCTAAAAGTTTTGCTTGAGAATAAAAACCAAGACTTGCTTGAGAATAAAACTTTCCAATTAATAGAGTTTGGATATTTGAAGCGATAACATCAAATATCCCAGATAAAAGCAAATTGCTACTAAATGAAAATAGCTCCTTAATGGGTTTTATAGTAAAACTTTTAGAGGGACGCCAATTAGAATATAACCAAAGTAAAATTACACGAAGGAGTGTTGCTATTAATATTTGAAATACAAGTGCCCATACCGCAAAACCTAAATAAGCCAAGGAGACAGCAACTACTCCTCCTATAAAGTTTGCAATAATTGTTCTTTTCGCTAAGATTTTAAAATTAATACTTTTTACAACTAAAGCATTTTGAACAATTCCAAATGAATTAATTATGATAGTTAAAAAAATAACTCTAGCAATATTGGTTAACTCAGGGTAGTTATAAAAATTACTAATTTGTGGGGAGATAAAGTATAAAAAGAGATAAATTAAAAGACCAATAAAAATATTAAAGTAAAAAATAGATGTGAAATCTTCTTGTGTTGCATCTTGTTTGCGAATCAATGCCTGAGAGAAGCCACTATCGAGTATTACTTTTGATAATTCCGTAAAAATAACTAATAGTGCAATTATTCCAAAATCTTCAGGAATTAAAATCCGTGCAAGAATAATTGTAATGATAATTTGAATTACTTTACCACTTAATAATTCAAATGTGTTCCATAATACTCCAAAGATTGTTTTCTTTTTTAATCCCATGACTCTAAAATCTTGACTTTATAACAGTACATGGATTACCTACAGCAATACTATTTTTAGGTATACTTTTTGTAACTACCGAGCCTGCTCCAATAATAGAGTTTTCTCCAATTGTAACTCCATCTAAAATAGTCACTTGTGCCCCTAGCCAAACATTATTTTTGATAATAATCCCTTTGGAACTTATTCCTTGTTTATTAATATTACTATTTACGTTTGAAAAATTATGATTTGAACCAGATACTACACATAGGGGTGCTATTAAACAGTTATCTCCTATTCGAACATTTCCAAGAATAATACTTCCTCTGTTGAGAGTACAATTTTTACCTATTTTTATTTCATTTACACCATTACATCTAAGTTCAACATTATCTCCTAAGTATACATTATTACCTATTCTATTGTTTGTATAAATTTTAACACCTGAACCAATATAGATATTATTACCCAGTTCTATTTTTCCCCAGATATCAACATTATTTGAAACTCTGAGATTTTTTATTTGGTAGTTTGATGTTAGATATTTATATATCCAGCCTCTAATATATTTTCCTAAAGATTTACTTTTTTGATGTAAATATAAGATTTTCATTTTTTAATCTTTTAAGTTTCTTATTACTTTTGCAGGGTTACCCACCGCAATACTCCATGCTGGTATATCTTTAATTACAATTGATCCCGCACCAATTATTGCTCCTTCTCCAATTGTTACTCCAGGCATTATAATCGTACCCATTCCAATATGTGCTCCCTTTTTAATATGAATTTTTTCTTTGATATAAGACATTTTGTTTATATCACTTCCATATGTGTAGTGAGTTAAATCACGTTTGTGACAGAGTAATAAACATCTACTTGTAATCCATACACCATCTTCAATATGAATTAGTGATGCGTTTGTTACATCATAGTATACATCATAGCCAATCGAAATCTTACCTTCAATATTACATCCTGTAAGCTTCCATAGCTTGGGTCTTGCATTCACGTGTATTCTATTGAGAAGAATAGAGTTTTTTGCAATTTTAAAGAGCCACCATTTGAGTGTCATATTGACTCTTGAATTGATACTGTTTATTACTCTTTTGAATGTCATATTATTTCCTTTTTGGGTAGAGATTCGTGATAATTTTAAATGTATTAATATCGTAAGGTGCACTAATACGTGGCAAAGAAGCTGTACTCTTTGGATTAAGACTTAATAAATTTCTTTTTGTAGAAAAACCTAATTTATAGTTTGCCTCTTCTACACAGGTATCTGAAAAACTTGTATAGTTTCCATTTGGATATGCGAAATAGTCACACTTAATATCCAACTTTTCTTCTATTATTTTTTTACTTTCACTTATTTGAAACTGTATGGTTTCTTTAGATTGGTTATCGTGACAACAAATATGATCCATACAGTGAGACCCTATTGTCACCCCATGTTTTACAAGCTCTTTTACTTCATTCCAATTTAGCGGTTGTAAAGATTTATACTTATTTTTTAATTCTATATACTCTTCTTTTGAAATATTTTGAATCATTTCTTGGCAGATTTTATTTACTTCTTCATTGGAAAGAGTTTTTAACAAAATACTAATCTCTATTGACGTATGACGTTTCTCTTCATCTGTATTGATATTAAATGACTTTTGAATTGAAGGGATATTTATTACATTTAAAGATGAGCCATATATTAATAATCTTAGAATAGAGGTTGGAAAAAGTTTTCCTGTTGATATATGGTTTGTTGAGATAAAAACTGTAAAGGGTAAATTGTGTTTTATCATAATGGGTAATAAAACTTGTAAGTTATTTTTGTATCCATCATCAAATGTCAATACAATATCTTTTTTTCCTAATTGATTTTTTATATAATTATTATGGAAGGTCTCCATTGAGATAATATTAAAATATTTCATTAGGTATGCAAGTTGTTTTTCAAAGTCTATATGACTAATACTTTCTAACTCAATAGATTTATGAGGATTGATATCAACTCCATGCCAAAATAGTACTCTTGGTGTTTGGTTGGATAGTCTTAATATTTTTTCTCCACCGATAGAAAGAAAAGATTTTTTGATAATTGATTTAATAACCATATAACTCCTTTTTACTAAAAATTATAAAATAAGTAGAAGTCATTTTATAATTTATAATTTTATAATTAAACTTGAGCATATTGATATCAAAAATCTCTAGAAAAATATATGCTAGGATAAATATACTATGGTAGCCCTATTAAGAATAAAATAGATTGTTGGTACTGTACTTGCAGATATTATAGCCCTATCCTGAATAGTGCTATCTCTGTACTCATGAAGAATAATATAAAAAATTTCATAATTAAACTCCCCTATTTTTAAGCTTGAAATTGATTCTAATTTTTAATTAAAATTATATTTATAATTATACCCAATTAAAAATAATAAAAATATTTAAAAAACATTATATAATGCTTAATATTGTTTATAAATATTTATTTGTAAACTTATTTTAATACATTTTTAATTATTATTTCTCATATAATATATCCTATATCTAAAGAATAAACTATGAATCTTAAATCTGATTGTCTCTCTTGTCTTCTCACTCAATCTCTTCGTGTTACTAAAAATCTAAATCTTAATGAAGCTACTGCTGTCAAATTAATGCAGGTTGCTTCTGAATCTATAGCTAATTATAAAGAGGTCTCTCCTCCTGTAGCTGCTTCTGATTTGTATCCTAAGTTAAGTGTTATGGTTGGCATTCCTGATTTATATAAAGAGCTTAAAGCTCTCTCTACAGAAGAGGCATTGAAGTTATTACCTGACGTAAAAGAGAAAGTGAGCAGTTCCTCTAACTCACTAAAGAGTGCTATTAAATCTGCTGTAGCGGGTAATGTTATTGATTTTGCAACACCCAATCATTTTGATTTAACCGAAGAGTTCAAGAAGGTTTTTGATACCCCTTTTAGTATTGATGATGAGGCTATATTTTTAGAGAGATTGGCATGTTCTCAATCATTTATGATTGTAGGGGATAATGTTGGAGAGCATCTTTTTGATAAACTTCTTTTAGAGACAATCTCTAAGGAATATCCTCAATTAAAACTCTATTATGCAGTAAGAGGTAAGCCTATCATTAATGATGTAACAATGGTTGAAGCGTTAGAGATAGGGATGGATTGTGTGGCAACATTGGTTGATTCAGGGGTTAATACTCCGGGTTTAGCTTATAATCATGCGAGTGAAGAGTTTATGAATCTTTATAATAGTATGGATTTAATTGTAGCCAAAGGAATGGGAAACTATGAGTGTTTAGAGAGTGTTGAAGATTCTAGAATATTTCATCTTTTTAAAGTAAAATGTGATGTAGTTTCTGTTGATGTTGAAGCCCCATTAGGGTCACTTATTTTTATGCAAAATAAGGTTAAGGGTTGTTAGTTTCTCTTTAACTATTTCATACCCAATAAATATTTTCTATTAGAGCTAATTAAAAAAGTAGTTTAGTGGATATTTAATCTAGGTTTTTCTTATATATCTTTCTGAAAAATTTAAGCAAAAAGTCTTTGATCTAGAAGATAAGGAGATAGCTCTTCTAGGGGAAGGGCAATCTTATTTTTAAAGCGAGAGTTATTAAAAGTTCGCTGTCTTTTTGCTAGTTGGGTAGTATGGGTAATAATTTGATTTTTCATTTCCATTTTTGTATAGCGTCCATCTAGATAGTTGAGTACCTCTTTTATTCCTATCGCTTTCATACTATTTGGTAGACGAGTATAGTTTTTTTCAAGATAGAAAACTTCATCAATAAGTCCACATTTTATCATCTTTAACGTACGTTTTTTGATACGTTTTGCAAGGATATCTCTATCTACGATAATCTCATAAATAGGTAAATCTGTATCTATAGTAGGTTTAGGTCTATTTAGCTTAAAATATTCTGTCGGTGTCATATTTGTTTCAAAGTATAAATTTAACATTTTTTCTATGCGGTAACGATCGTGTGTTGTTATTGTCTGAAGATATTGTTTATCTTTTTCATATAAAAAATGATGAGCTTCTTTTAAATCTTTTAGTAGGATATTACTCTTCTCTTTTGCTTTATCAGATATAGTAGGTAGTTGGCTAATTCCATTGATTAATGTATTTAAATAGAAGCTTGTACCTCCAACAATAACCAAATTTTTTTTATCTTTTATTGCCTCTTTTTTCGCATTTTGGTAAAGCTTTATAAAAGTTGTTACATCGAATGGTTCATCTGGAAAGATGACATCTATTCCAAAATGTTGTACTCCTTCTCTATCTTCTATACGAGGTTTCGCTGAAGCGATATTAATCTCTTTATATATGGCTAATGAGTCTAAAGATAGAATATGTGCATTATTGTTTTGAGCCACTTCAATGGCTAAATCACTTTTGCCTGATGCTGTTGGTCCGATTAGTGCTATTTGTTGAAAATTACTCATGATGTCCCTAAATGATATAAATATTATTGTTATTTTGAAGTCAAATATTAACATACAATTGTGTACAAATAATGAATGAATAATTAAAAAAAAATTTAGTTAATAATATTAAACAATAAATATTTTAAAGAGTTAAAAAGTGTTATTTAAATTCACTATTATACGATACAACTACTACTTATTACTAATAGGGTAAAATAACAACTTTTATAAAGGAATTATAATGTTATTTGATAAGAACAACCGTTTTAATCTTGCCAATCTGATAACTTTTGGAAATATTGCATCAGGATTAATCGCTATACATTTTATTGTTCATGGGGACTATTTTACAGCTATTGTTTTAGCTTGGATTGCAGGTGCATTGGATATTGCAGATGGCAAAGTAGCACGAAAATATAATCTTTCAACAGAGTTTGGTATTCAGGTAGACTCCTATGCAGATTTTATCTCTTTTGTTGTGATGCCATCGTTTCTATTGTATTATGCAACAACAGCAAATAGTTCAGGTTTAGTACAATTGGTTATAGGTTTTATCTTTATTATTTATATTATTGCAGGATTAAGACGTTTAATCGAATTTAATATGAAGTCAGAAGAGGGAGAAGTAGCTAAATTTTTTGAAGGAGTGCCTACACCACTTGGAGCTATTTTACTCTGGATACTCTATCTTCTTTTTGCCTATAATGTTATAACCAATCCTTGGATAATCTCTCTTTTTGTTGCTGTTATTGCTTGGTCTCTTAATAGTAAGCTTAGAATTCCCCATCCTTAATAGTATGAGTAATATTAAAACAAAACTTGCCAATCTCTCTGAGATGGTAATGTTTCAGCACTCTATCTTTTCGTTGCCTTTTATCTTTATTGCTATGTTGGTAGCTGCTGATGGATGGATTGGTTGGAGACTTCTAGGCTTAGGTATTTTAGCTGCTATTAGTGCCAGAAACTTTGCTATGGGTGTCAACCGTTATTTTGATAGAGATATTGATGCACTAAATCCTAGAACTAAAAATAGACCCTCTGTTGATGGACGTATTTCAGAGAGAACTATGATTCTTTTTATGGTTGGAAATGCACTGCTTTTTATTGTGGTGGCTTATGCTATAAATAATTTAGCTTTTCTTCTCTCTGCTCCCATTTTGGCTATCTTGGGAGCGTATACTTTTTTTAAACGTTTCTCCTCTATGGCTCATATTATTTTGGGGGTTACTTTGGGGCTTGCACCTATTGCAGGTGTGATTGCTATCCTTGGTGAGGTTACTCCTTGGTCTCTGTATTTAGCAGGAGGTGTTTTATTTTGGGTTGCAGGATTTGATTTACTCTATTCTCTTCAAGATATTGAATTTGATAAGGCACATGGACTTCACTCTATCCCTTCACAATTTGGGGTAAAAAATACTATGCTTATTGCTAAAGTGTTTCATTTTATGACGATTATGTTTTGGATTCTTTTTGTTCAAAGTGCTGAGTTGGGCTTGTTTGCGACAGTTGCAGTAGCTTTAAGTGCCATTATGTTAACCTATGAACACTATTTAGTGAGTAAAGATTTTACAAAGATAGATAGAGCCTTTTTTACCGTTAATGGGTACTTAGGCATTATGTTTTTAATATTAATTATTTTGGAGGTAATATAGATGAGTTCTCAAGAGGTACAGTTTATTTTTTCGCTTTTCTCTTTTGTGGGTGTGATTGGAATTTTGGTCTATATTTTAATTGCAAAGAGTAAAATTGAGCATTTTGAAGATCACGTCGATATATTGGAGCATAAAATCTCTTCACTTCAAAATTATGTTTATGAATTAGAAGAGAGAATCGCTTTAAGCAAGACTCCAGACCAAGATGAGGTTAAAAAGAAGATTATTGAGATGTATGAAGATGGGAAAGAGGTTCTTTTAATCGAAAATACCCTTGATGTCCCTCGTGCAAAGATAGAAATGGTGTTAAAATTTCATAAATTACAAGTTGAAAGATAGTATTTTATCTTTCCTCTTGTATTTTAAGGATGAATAAGATATAATTTCAGCCTTTCAACAATGTTGCACTCATAGCTCAGCTGGATAGAGCATCGGTTTGCGGTACCGAAGGTCTCAGGTTCGAATCCTGATGGGTGTACCATCAAATAATCTAAAAATCTTATTTTTCTTAAAGCATAAACTCACTAATATTCCCTATGAAAATTCTACATACATCCGACTGGCATCTAGGTCAAAATTTTATGGGTAAAAGCAGAGAAGATGAGCATCAAGCTTTTTTTGTTTGGCTTCTACAGATAATTGAATCAAATAATATTACACTTCTCATTGTGGCAGGAGATATTTTTGATACAACTACCCCCCCCAACTACGCTTTAGAACTCTATTATAATTTTTTAAAAAAGCTCTCAAATATAGAGGAGTTAACAACGGTTATCGTAGCAGGTAATCACGACTCTATAGCAACATTAACCACCTCTAAGCAACTACTAGAGCTTCTTAATGTTCATGTAATAACAAAAGGAGAAAAAGAGGAGAATCAGCTTATTCCTGTCTATCAAAAAAGCCAATTGAAAGCTTTTGTATGTGCGATTCCTTTTCTTCGTGATACCCTTTTACGTAAAACAGTTTCAGCAGAGGCTATTAAAGAGCGAGAGATGTTGATTAATCATGGTATAAAAAGACACTATAAAGGGCTTTATCAAGAGGCATTAAAGATGCTTGATAAACTTGGTTTTTCCCCCAAAGAGATTCCTCTTATAGCTACAGGACACCTCACTGCTATAGGTGCAAGAAGTAGTGAGTCGGAGAGAGATATTTATATTGGAGGTACAGTTAATATTAGTGGTGATTTCCTAGGTAAATATTTTGATTATGTAGCACTTGGGCATATGCATCTTAATCAACGGGTTGGCTCTTCTTCTCATGTTTGTTATAGTGGTTCTCCTATTGCTCTGAGTTTTGCCGAGGCAAATAGTGTTAAAAAAGTAAATATTGTAGAGTTTTTTGAATCAGAGAAAAATATAGAAGTCTCAACATTAGAGATTCCCACTTATCGACCTCTCCATTTATTAAAGGGGAATTTAGAGCAGATATTAGAGTGGTTAAGAGGTATAGAGAATAAGCAGACATGGATAGAGATACAGTTGACTGATGACGATAATCCTTTTGCTTCTAATCAGACAATTAGAAGCCTAGCAGAAGAGTTGGGCTTGATACTCTTGGCTGTCAAAATTGATAGGAGTAAAAAATCACTTAAAGCGAAAGATATGCGTGTGATTAGTCTTACTGATTTAGGAGTTAATGAAGTGTTTGAAAAACGGTTAGAGATGGAGAATATGGAGAGTGAGAGTTTTGAAAAAGAAGTTTTAAAAACTTTTAAAAGTCTATTGAATAAGGTGGAGAGTCAATGAAAATTTTAAAGATAAAATCACGAAATATTAACTCATTAAAAGGGACTACGGTTATAGACTTTGAGAAATTTTTAAATGATGAATCCCTTTTTTCCATTGTTGGATCAACAGGTGCAGGAAAGAGTACTATTTTAGATGTTATCACATGTGCTTTATATGGAAGAACTGCTAGGCTCTCAAATCCTAATAGTCTTATGACACAACACACATCAGAGTGTTTATGTGAAGTTGAATTCGAGATAAAAGGTCAACGTTATCGCTCTTCATGGAGTCAACGACGTGCTAGAGGAGATGTAGAGGGAAAGTTTCAGATTGCAAAGATGGAGATTTCCTCATTGGACAAAGGGACAATTCTTTTTTATAAAACCAAAGAGGTTCTACAGTTTATTGAAGAGCTTTCAGGATTAGATTTTGAGCGTTTTAAGCAATCAATGATGTTGGTACAAGGTGGATTTGATGCATTTCTAAAAGCAAAAGAGAGTGAACGCTCTTTACTTTTAGAGAAGATAACAGGAACTCAAATTTATACACAAGTATCCAAAGAGATATACGGTACTTACAATAAACTAAAAAAAGAGATAGAGTTTGAGAATCATGCTTTAGGTGGAATAGAGTTATTGAGTAGTGATGAGGTAAGCAAAAAAAAATCTATTTTGAGTGAGAAGAATCAAGAGAGAAAGTTGTCATCTCAACGAGTAAAACAGTTGAAAAAAGAGCATCGATGGTTAAGTGGATTGATGAAGCTAGAGCATGACTATGAGAAGTATGGCAGGGAGTTTAAAGAGATTCAAGAGAGAAGAGAGAAGAGCATTGAACTATTTAGAACTTTGGAATTGGCACAAAAAGCTCTAAATGTAGAGTCTATTTATGCACAAAGATCCAAAATTTTAGAAGATAAAAATCAGAATGAGAAGGTTTTCAAAAGTGTAGATGAGGAGTTAAAAGAGTTAAAAGTCTATCTTCAAAATAAGAAACTAGGGGTTACCGTCTCAAAAGAGATGTCTTTGGATGCGGAAAATATCTATCTTCAAAAGAGTAAAAAAGTAAAAGAGCTTCGAACTATTTATCATAAAAAAGAGGCAAATGAAGAGAGTTTGAGTAGGGTTATAACTACTTTAGGATTACAAAAGCGTGAGATGGAACTTCTTGTTTCTAAATTAAAGAGTGCTTTGAACTCTTTTGAAATAACAAAGAAGGCTTATAATGCATTTACTTTAAAAGATGATGCCTATGAAGAGCGGTATCTAAAGATGGATAGGATAGCTGTAGAAGATAATCAAAAAGAGTATCCTTTGAAGTCAAAGCTAAAATATATTGATGAGTCGATAGTTACTCTAAAAAGTTATCAAGAGTTGGTTGAGTCTCAAGATAAGATAGATAGAAATTTAATTCATTTAAGAAAAAAACGTATCTCTTTGAAAAATAAAGTATTAGATAAAGAGCAAGTATGTAATCAGATAGAGGAGCATCTAAATACTCTACGTATAACCAAAGAGAGAGAACTTTTGATTCTTAACTATGAGAAAGATAGAGAGGCTCTCTCAAAAGGGCAAGCTTGTTTTCTTTGTGGTTCTACAACTCATCCTTTTATTGAACATAAACCTGCTATTGATACAGATAGTACCTCCTCGAAGGTCAAAGAGATGGAGCAGAAGTTAAAAGAGAGTACAAGTGAACTTAAACTCTTTGAGAGAAAGCACACCGAAGTTGTGGCAAAACTAGAAGTAGCTACATTAGAGTTTGAGAAGCTAGAGGAGAAGCGTGTTGAGATTGAGAAGCGACTGCGTGGAGACTCTTTTGAAAAGTTGAAAGAGGAGAGAGTTGTTGTCGAACAGGCTCTTTATGAGATTGTAGAGCGAAGAAAGAGAAAGATAGAGCTTCTTGAGGAGAAAAAAGAGGCAGAGGCTAGGCAAAAGGAGCTGGCCCAACGTCTACACCAAGAGGAGTTGTCTGTTAAAGAGTTAGAGTTAAAAATTGAAGCAATTAAGAAAATTATAACTAAAAATCTTATTCAAAAAAAAGAGTTAGAGGATAGAGTTCTTTTCTTAAAGAAGCAGGCAATAACTCTGCTAAATGTTGTGGATATAGATAGGTATGAACAGGAGATAGCAGAGCAGTATACAAAAGCAAAAGAGAAATTTCATCAACAGGAGAAGAGTTATGGAGAGTTGCAAGTAAAAGAGGAGGAACTTCTAAAACAGTTCAATGTGCTAAATAGCAATTTAGTGAAAAATAGAGAAGCATTTGAGTCGATTGATAAAGAGTTTATTGCTGAACTTAAGTCAAATAATTTTAAATCAGAACAAGCATTTAAGCAGGCAATCCTAGAGAAAGAGAGTCGTGACAAATTACTTAAAATCTGTTCTGAAATAGAGCAAAAATATACTCACTGTGACACACTCTACTTGGATATTAAAAAGAGATTAAAAAAGCATAAAGAGGAGGAGAACTCTAAAGGCTCTGTTACCGAGATAGAAGAGAACTTGGAGGCTTTAGAATCTATTTTAGATACGATACAAAAAGATATAGGTAGCTATGAAAAAGAGTTGGAGATTGATACTTTAAATCGAGAGAAATATCAGAAGAAGATAGCTAAACTTAAAGAGAAAGAGGATAAATTTAAAGTTTGGGTTAAACTTAATGAGATGGTGGGGTCTGCGGATGGAAACAAGTTTGCAAAATTCGCTCAAGGGATTACTCTTGATCAACTTATTTATCTTGCAAATCAGCATCTATCTATTTTGACCAATCGTTATGAGCTTCAGCGTGCCAGTGATGATAGGTATCTTTTAGAGATAGAGGTATTGGATAGTTTTCAAGGAAATATTGCTCGACCTGTAAGTACACTTTCTGGGGGTGAAAGCTTTATTGTAAGTCTTGCACTTGCCTTGGGTCTTTCTAGCTTGGCAAGTCAAAAAATATCGATAGACTCTCTCTTTTTAGATGAAGGTTTTGGGAGTTTGGATGAAGATAGTCTAGATGTGGCATTAAATGCTCTAAGCCAGCTTCAGAGTAGTGGAAAAATGGTAGGAGTCATCTCTCATGTTAATGCGTTAAAAGAGAGAATATCTTTGCAGATAAAGGTTATAGCACGGGGAGATGGAACAAGTCGAGTAGTGATGTAGCTTAATACTTTTCTGATAAAATTCTTTAAACAAAAAACTAAGGATGTAAATCATGAAAATAGTTCAAAATAGTATTGTTATCGTATCACTTTTAACCTTTATTGGGTGTGGTAATGTAGAGCAATCAAGTACTCCAAAAGAGGATTATAAGAGTCGATTTATCAATGAGAGTAACTGTAGCCAAATTTTGGACAAAGAGTTTATTACCATCTGTTATGACTATAAACTAAAAGCAGCAAAAAGTGTGGCTTATACTTTGGAGGGAGATTTAATGAATGACCCTAATATTGATAAACGCCCCTCATTTTATCGAGAAAAGAGTTTAGATAAAAAGTATCAAATTGTTACTACCGACTATACTAATTCAGGTTATGACCGAGGGCATTTGGCTCCTGATGCTGCCTTTGATTGGTCGCAAGAGAGTCTTGATAGCGTCTACTCTTTGGCAAATATTATTCCACAAGCTCCGCAGGTTAATCGTAATATGTGGTCACAGGTAGAGAAATATGCTCGAGATAAGGCTGTTGAACTTGGACAGATAGAGGTTATTAATGTGGTTAAGTATGGCTCTCGTTCAAAACGTATTGGTAAAAATAAAATGGCTGTCTCTAGAGGGTTCTATAAAGTTCTTTATAATAGTGAAGAGAAGTATGAAGAGTGTTTTTACTATGCAAACAAGTTAAATCTATCATCGCGTGATGACAACCCTTCCAAACATATTGTTAAGTGTAATACTGTTAGTTACAAGTAAAGCTATAAAGCTCTACCCTAACTTTTTAAGGATAGCATCTCCAACTCTAAATGAGTTGGCATAGATTGTCCACGTATAGGTTACAGAGCCTCCTGTTGGCATAAAGCTACCATCACTAACAAAAAGATTGGAGACCTCATGGGCTTGGCACTCTCTATTGAGTACGGAATTTTTAGGGTCATTGCCAAAGCGACACCCTCCTGCTTGAAGATTAGCAGGAGGGTAGGGGGAGATAGAGGTTCGAATATTTTCTGCACCCATCTCTCTCATTACCTCTTCAGCTTTTTTAGCAAGAAGTCGCCCTATCTTTAAATCATGAGGATGGGCTCCTATTCGTATATTTGCCACAGGTACACCATAGATATCTTTATACTTTTCATCAACGCTTACAAAACAGTTGTCTGTAGGCAACCAGTCGTTGAAAATTTCAAAATTTAGCTGTTTGGTTGCTGTAAATTTTTTGAAAATTTTATCTTGTAGCTCTTTGCCCCAAATAAGTTTGCTTCCCTCCCATTTCTGTTTACTTGCTTTTGAGATAGGGTTCGCATGTTCAAAAAGAAAATCAACAATACCCCCTTTCATCCCTTCTATCTCATACCAATCACAGAGACTTCTGTTGACAAATAGCCCCTCTACCATTAAATCTTTTAGAGGTATGCTTTTGGCATTAAACTGACCATGTCCTACACCACCTGCTGAAAAAAGAAGATTTTTGCCTACTTGATTGTTGTTGTTGGCTAATCCATGGGGAAAGTTCTTTGATTTAGAGTTAAGAAGAAGCCTACAGCTCTCAACTGCTTGTCCTGCCACCACAAAAATATTGGCTTTTACTTTGTGTTCTTTTTTTGTTTGAGTATCTATGTAGATAGCTTCTGTTGCTAGCTTCTTTTTCTCATTGAGTTTTTTGACAAATGCATGAGTAATAATCGTTACATTTCCTGTTTTTAGAGCAGGCTGAAGTAGAGAGGCTCTTGCACTTCCTTTGGCTCCACTGCTACAGCCATAGCTTCCACAGTAGTTAGAGTAGTAGCAGTTATTTCTCTCTTCTTTTGATTTTGATAAGATGGCTCGGGGTGTTTTATACGGGGTAAACTTTAGCTTCTTACAGGCTGTATCTATAAGTTTAGAGATGGGATGCTCTTCTAACGCAGGGTAGGGGAACTCTTTGGTGCTTCTTGGTTCATGGTAGTTATAGGGGGTTACCTCTCCACTAACACCTACCAATCGTTCAACTTTTTCATAGTAGGGTTCCAACTCTGCATAATCAATACACCAATCTACAACATTTGCTCCCTCTATCTCTCCAAAGGTTGATTTTAGTTTAAAATCAACAGGTTTTAGTCGATGAAAATAGCCACTCATAAAATTGGAAGAGCCTCCTACTATGTTGCCGTTAAAAAAGGAGCTTTCTGTTTGAGTTGTTGTCGTTTTAACCCATTTCCCCTTTTCAAAATCTTCTATTGTATGGTACGATTCTGTTAAATTAGGTGTAACAATATCACGCTTACAGTAGGCAATCTCATCTTTACTAAAATCTTTCTCTTTGAGGAAGCCTCCTCGTTCTAACATAACAACTTTTTTTCCTGCCTGAGCAAGGGTATAGGCTACACCAGATGCTCCTGCACCTGTTCCAATAATACATACATCATATCTCATCTTATACCACCTCTGCAAATGCTGTTTTGGGTTGGGGCTGTCCTGTATTATGATTGAGCCATCTCCAGCCTGATTGGTTTATATTTCCTCCATAAATTGGATCACTCAAGAGAGCCTCTAGCGTATAAAAGAGGAGAAGTGCTACCCAGTTTTCAGATTTACTACTGCTATTTACAAAAGCTCTTAGGGTATTATCTTTCTCTTTTGGACTGAGGGTTAAAAAATCATTTTTATACTTAATCAGTAAATCGGCACCATAGTAGAGAAATTTTAAATCACTTTTTACAAAGGAAGAGTGAGTTGAGACACGTAGAAGATAGTTTGTTGCTCCAAAAATAGAAGCAGAAGGTGCTTTTAATCCTTTGGGAAAGAGGGTCTCTTGCACCGCTTCAATTACTTTAAATGGAGCGATATTAATATGGGTTTTACTATATTGTGGTAATAGAGCCAAGGCTGTTCCCACGCCAATAGCTCCTAAAATAAAGACTCTTCGGTTCATCTATTCTCCTTGTCAAAATTTTGAGAGGATTATAGCATGATAGAGAATAGTTTACATCTATAAAATATTACATTTGGTAATGAGTTAGTATTAAAATACTGTCTTAACAGTAATTTGTACTTTCTTTTTGTTTAGATTAGCGTGTTTTTTTGTAAAAAGAAACTTGAAAAGTTCAATAAACATAAGTTATTCCTTAAAATTAAATTAAAAAAGGATTATACTTTTAAATATTAATAAAGTCAATAGGAAATAACTAAATTAGATAGATTGTCTTGATAATAAATTTTTTATATGAAATAGATAAAATTTTTATATTAAAATCAACTGAGATAAGTATAATAGAACTCTAGTATTCATTAAGTAAGGTAAAAAATGTCAAAAAAATTGGTTGAATTAGAGAATGGTCTGTTGATGGAAGTAGAGATGAGTGCAGATGATAATAAAATTCAGCAAATTTCAGGCGGAGATGGAGAGATTGTAAATCGCGTAGAAGCTTCAATGGGTATGGTTGAAAAAGTTTTGATTCAGAGTGTTCAGCCCATTGTTCATGCCTATAATGTTTTGAATCAAGAGGTTGTGTTAGAGAAAGCAGAGGTGGAGATTGGTATAGGTTTCTCTGCAGAGGGGAATATCTTTGTTGCCAAAGGTAGCACCAGTGCCAATTTAAAAGTAAAGTTGGTATTGAAACCAAAAGAGTAAAAACTATTTTATGAAGGGGATGTTATGAGTAAAGGAATATCAATTCATATAGGATTAGAGTATTTTAATCCTGCCGAGTATGGAGGAAGTAGAGGAACACTTCCTACTTGTAAAAAAGATGCTTTAGATATGGAGGCGATTGCTTTCTCTCAGAATTTTGAGCAGAGAAAAGTGCTTTTAAATGAAGATGCTACACGAGAGAATGTGGTTGATGCATTAAAAGAGGCGAGTGAGCTTTTAACTCAGGGGGATATGCTTTTTATTAGCTACTCAGGACATGGAACCTATTTTGAAGATCAAGATGGCGATGAAGAGGCAGATGATGACGATGGAAAACATCATGATGAGGCTTGGTGTCTCTATGATGGATTTCTTTTAGATGATGAACTCCACTACTTTTGGACACTTTTTGATGAGGGTGTTCGTATCTTTATGATTAGCGATAGCTGTCATAGTGGTACAATGACCAAAGCAATTTTTGATGACCAAACAGCAATTGAGAAGAGCTTTTCAAAAGAGGAGGCTCAAACACTCTATTTAAAACGTAAAGAGTATTATGACCAGATTATAGAGCGGGCATCAACCGCTAAATCAAAAGAGATTAAAGCAACGGTTGCTTTAATCTCAGGCTGTCAAGATGATGAATCTTCTCATATCTTCCCTCCTAGTGAAAATAGCTTGTTGACTGAAGCGGTCAATGAGGAGTGGGCAGAGGGTGCATTTAGTGGAACTGTAATAGAATTTTTTACACAAGTTCGAGATAATGTTACCGATAAAGCACGAAGGAAAAAGAAGTATCAAACACCTAAATATTATGTTATTGGCAAGTCTGCTTTTAAATTTGAGCAAGAGCAACCTTTTGAAATTGAACAAAAAGAAGAAGCGTTTATAAATCAAGGAGATAGCATGAAAAAGGGAATATCTATCCATATTGGATTGGAAAATTTAGATTTAGAATCGCCATATTATGGAGGGGCTGTCTCTCTTCCTACTTGTCCTCAAGATGCGATGGATATGCAAGAGATTGCCGAGTCTCAAAACTTTAGCTCTTCTCAATTAATTCTTGATACAGATGCTACTGCCGAAGGTGTAACCAATGCTATTGTTCAAGCTTCAGAGGTGCTTGTTGAGGGAGATATACTTTTTATTAGCTACTCTGGACACGGTACCTCATTAGTTGATAAAGATAGTGATGAAGAGGTTGATGATAGTGAAGGTGGTAGTCATGATGAGGCATGGTGTCTTTATGATAGACCTTTCTTAGATGATGAACTTTATGCTCTTTGGAAAAAGTTTAAAAAGGGTGTACGTATTTTTATTATTTCAGATAGTTGTCATAGTGGTACTATTTCAAAAGATATTTTTGACCCTACTATTGTCAAGTTTCAACCTCTCTCAAAAGAGCAACAGAGTCTCTTTTTGAGTAAAGGTTTTTTTAGTAAAATTAAAGAAGCTCTCAGTTCAGAAGAGGAGAGAGGTTTAGAGGCTACGGTTAAACTTATTGCAGGGTGTCAAGATCATGAAGAGTCTTTGGTTCTCTCTAAAACATCAAGAAATAGTCTTTTGACCGCAGAACTGCTAGAGGTTTGGGATGCAGGGCAATTTATAGGCTCAACCGAGGAGTTTTTTGAAGAGATTAAAGTTAGGGTAGTGGAGAAGGCTCAAAATGTAGATAGAAATCAGACCCCTAACTTAACAACAATAGGTTTAGAGAATAGCTTGTTTGATAATCAACGACCTTTCTCTATCTACGAATAAGAGATAAGAGGTCTTGTACCTCTTATTTTATCTCCTCTATCTCTTCATCTCGCTCCAGAAGATAACAAAATTTTAATCCATGTAAAAAGATAGCCCACGAGATGTAAATCCATAAGAAAAAGAAGAGCAATATGCTAAATCCTCCATAGATACTAAGATAGGTTTTATTATGCATAACATAAAAGATAAAGCCACTTTTAGCCCCAGACCATGCCAAGGAAGCGATAAAAGAGCTAATGCCCGCAGCTTTATTACTCACATCTGTATTGGCTGAAATTTTGTAGCTAATAAAGAACATACTCCATATAATAAAAAAAGGAAGAATTGCAATAATATGAATACCATCTGTCCAGCTATTTTTATCTAGAAAAGTTTGTATCTCGGTTGAGACATAAAATGATAAGACAAGCATAATGGGAGTCAGTGTTACCAGCGTCCAGTAGACGGTAACAGAACTCCAAAAACTTCGGCGTTTTGTATCAAAAATATCATTAACAATATAGTCATAGTTTTTAAAAAACATCATCGAGGCAAAGAGGACATAAAAGACACCTACAACTCCTAGCTTTCCTGAGTTGGCAACAAATGTATTAATGTGGGTTAAGACCTCTTTAGAGTGTGTTGGCATAAGGTTTTGAAAAATAATTGTCTGTATTCCTACATAGACATCTTCAAAGACAGGAAGGTTGGTAAAGATAGAGAGTACAATAACCAAAAGAGGAATAATAGAAAAGAGAGTGTAGTAGCTCAAACTAGCAGAGTAGTAGCTAAGTCTATCTGCAAAAAGTTCTGAGAGAAAATCCCGCATAAAAACATAATACTCTTTCATAAGTTGGCGTAGTTTAATAGGTTTCTTTTTCATGTAACTCTTTTTTTTATTAATCATAGCAGAAGGGTTCTAAAAATTCTATAAAAAAAGTTGTTATTCTATGGTTGCTTTTAACCTTTAGATTGCCTCCCAACTCTTGCTCTATAATCATTTTTGAAATATAGAGTCCAATTCCATCACTATTGTTTTTAGTACTAAAATAGGGGTCAAATATTCTCTCTATATTCTCTTTTTTTATCCCTTTTGCATTGTCTTGAACCGTAATAATATTTTTATTTATGATGATTTCAATTAAAGGATTCTCTATCTCTCGCTCAATAAGCACATCTTTGGCATTGTTGATAAGATTCAAGAGTACTTGTTCAAACTCATTTCTATTTCCATAACGCTTAAAATCTTCTTTAACTTTAATATCTATAGTGATTTTAGAGGATTCTAGAGCAGGAGATACAATTGAAATGACATGCTCTAATGCCTTTTTTATACTAAAGTCCTCTTTGTATTTAGAGGGGTTATAAAAGTCTCTAAAGCTGTCAATGGTATTGGACATATACTCTATCTGTTTATTGGCTTCACTAATGAGCATGGTGCTATTTTTATCCTCTTGGTGCATTCTTTTTAGGTTCATATTGACCATTGATAAAAAGTTAAGAGGCTGTTTCCACTGATGAGCAATAATTGAAATCATCTCGCCCATACTTGCCAAGCGTGACTGCTGAAGAAGTAGAGATTGTTGCATTTTTTGTTTCTCATCAAGGAGTTTAAACTTATAGGAGATAGCAAGAGAGAGAAAAATAGACTCAATGGCAAAGGTAATGTGTAAAAAGGGGAAAGGTGTGCCAATAAGAGCAATAAGTCCTAAATGTTCAATAACCGCTATAAAAATAGAGATATACCAACCCGTTAAGAGAAAGTAAAAAGGCATATCTTTCTCTTTTATTGCACGGCTAGCTTCACTCAAAACAAGCCATATCGGCATGAAAATAGGAATAAAATTGGTCAAAATAGCATAAGAGAAGATAAGCGTAAAGAGCATGTCGGCTAGGGTTAAGTAGATAAAGGCTTTAATAATTTTATTGAGATGTGCTACATGGTAAATTTTTAGAAACTCTTTAATAAACAGTAGTGAGAAGAGCAGAACAGAGGCACGAGTTAAGTGAAAAAGACGTGGACTATGGAGACCAAAAATTTCATCAAAAGGCGAAATATAGATGCTGTCTAGATTAATAAGAAAAAAGAGCGTAGAGAGCTGTGCCAAACCATAATAGAGATATTGACGATTACGAATATAAACATAAAAGGAGAGGTTATAGATACTAGCAGAGATAATAATCCCCATTGCCATAGTAGCAGAGATTAACGCAACATTATTGAATGTATGCATAGTTCCTGTATGAGAGATAAAATGTTCTTCATGAAAAAAGAGTATCATCGCCAAGCCAAAAGTTGTCATTGAGACGAGTTTTAGTTGAAGTAGCTTATTCATAAAGATTGATTTTATATCCTGTTTTAGAGATATTGGTTATGACCTCTTTTCCTACCAGCTTTCTTGTTTTTAGAACCAAGGCTCGTAGGCTATCTGGGGTCATTACTTTGTCATTCCAAATTTCATTTTCCAACTCAATATACGAGACAATTCTATTTTTATTTTTAATAAGAATATCCAACAGTTGTGCTTGAAATAGGGAGAGGGGAATAATCTTATTTTCATTAAAAAGTGACTGATTGAAAATATCATAGGTTAATGTCTCTGTAAGTTGTACTATAGATGGATATCTTATTTCTAATTGATTAAAACATTTTTCCAGTGCTTCAAAGAGTGCCTCTTCTTTGAGAGGCTTACCCAGATATTTGATAAGGTTGAGGCTAACAGCTTCTAATAGATATTCGACAGAGGTGTATGCAGTGGTAATGATAATAGGTGTCTCTCTATCAGTTTCTCGAATTTTTTTACATAACTCTAAGCCGTTCATTTTGGGCATTTCTATATCTGTAATAATTATATTTGGTTGCTCTTCTTGATAAATTTGAAATGCTTCTTCCCCATCTTGTGCTTCAAAAATCTCTTTAAAGTAGGGCTCTAAAAACATTTTTGTAACCATTCGAATGGGAGCTTCATCTTCGACATAAAGTAGGGTATATTTAGATTTTTTTAAAGATAGGGACATTTTTAAATCACTTTTTTACTATAAGGTTATTACTATTGTACTATTATAATATAAAGAACAAAAGGAAAGTAATGTTTAAAGATATATTAAAGTTACTAATTGCCTCACTATTACTGTTTGTAATATGGAGTTGTGGGACAATGAGTAAATCTGAAGAGCAACTCTCTGTACCTCAACGAGTCTCTATAGAGATACCTGAAGCATTAAAGAGTAAAAAAAGAGAAAAGAGAAAAGAGAAAAGTTTAGCTTATACTGAGCTAAAGGAGGATATTGCTTACTTTGAAGATCTAAGAATTGATGTTGAAATTAATCTTCTCTTTATAAATCAAGTTATTAGTGAAATTGATAAAAGGTGTAAAAAAACAGCTATTAATAGTGTCTGTACTATTCCTGAGGATACTCTATTTTTTACTTTTGATAAAAATCTTTCTCAAAGTTATATTGATTTAACAGGAGAAAAGTCAATTTATAATATTGGAGAGGAGCTAAAGTATGGAGAGATAGAGTTTATACGCTATCCAAAGAGTGAAAGTTATCACTATTTCTTGAAAATGGATACCTCTTTTGATAGTGAAGATGAGGTCTCTAGTGAGAGCATAAAGTGGTCGGAGGATAAACATAAAATTATTGCTTCTTTTAAAACAGATAGTTCGACTCTAGAGAGTGAAATTGTTATCGATTATCTTGAGAAAGAGGATGGAGAGAAGAGCATTCTTGTTGATGACCTCTATCTTGATAAGCAAGACAATAGTAGTGATGATTTCTATTTGGATCTTATTGAGGTGGGAGACAGCAATGAGACCTATTTTGTAAAATCTAGTAGTATCTTTATTAATGAATTTTCAGAGGAGTATATTGTGGATGCAGAGGGGGAACTCTCTCTTAGTGGCGGTTATTTAGATTTTGAAGGAGTCTATTACGGAGAAGCTTTTAAAGAGTATGAAATTTTTGATAAAGATGGACTACAAGAAGAGAGTTTTTACTGTTATGAGAGCTTGGATTGTAATATGGAAGATGAAGAGAGTTGGTTCGAGGATTAGCCAAAGGCATTTTTATAGAGTCATTTTTTTGACATTTATTTTATTTATAATAGTTTAACAAAGCAGAAAAGAGGATGAAAAGATGAAGAGAGCAGTGAGTATTGGATTGATAGGATTGACATTGCTAGGTAATGCTGGTGATTTTTATTACGAAAATGGAAAAAAAATTGAAGTGGTTCCTCTTGAAAAAAGTAAAAAACAAGAGAAGCCAGATAACAGTTTAAAAGTGGTCTATTATAAGACTTCTCATGGTCATAAAGTAGGTGTAAAAAATGATATTTTAGTTGAGTGTAATGAGGGTGTAAATTGTACAAAAGTGTTAGCTTCTTATAATGATTTACTCTCTACTCGCTCTTTAAGTGAAACTATCTTTGTTGTAACTATTGCCAAAGATAAAAATATATTTGAGTTTGCACAGAAACTTTATATGGATAAAGATATCGCTATTGCTCATCCAAATTTTAGAAAAAACAGAAAAAAAAGATAGGAGATAGATAATGAACTATAGAAAAAAAATAACAACAGCTTCTCTTTTTTTAACACTATTTATGAGTAATGCTTGGTCTTTTAGTGCTGATTTTAATGATGATGGAAGAGCGGATATTCTAGAGCGAGTGGGTAACTCAAATCATATTCTTTATATGAACCCCGATGGGAGTTACAAAAAAGTAGATATTGGTACAAAATCTACCAAATATACTTTAGTAGGTACTGCAGATTTTAATGATGATGGGATTAGCGACCTATTTTGGAGAAAAGGGGATAGTAACAGTTTATGGTTAATGAATGCTGATGGTTCTCATACATGGAAATATATTGGAAAAAAGTCTACCAAGTATGAGGTTGTAGGTTTAGGCGATTTTAATGATGATGGAGTGGCTGATATTTTTTGGCGAAGAGGAAGCAGTAATAGCCTGTGGCTGATGGATGAAGATGGCTCACATACATGGAAGTATATTGGAAAAAAATCAACTAAATACAACATAGCAGGTTTGGGAGATTTTAATGATGATGGAGTAACTGATATTTTTTGGCGAACTGGAAGTAGTAATACATTATGGCTCATGAATGAAGATGGTTCTCATAAGTGGAAATATATTGGAAAAAAATCAACAACTTATAATGTATCTGCTGTAGAAGATTTTAATAATGATGGTGTGGCAGATATCTTATGGAGAAAGGGGAGTGGAAACTACTTGTGGTATATGAATGCAGATGGAACACATAAATATAAAAATATAGGTACTAATGGACAAAATGTAGAGGCTGTAGCCGATTATAATGGCGATGGCAATGCTGATATCTTATGGCATAGTTCCGACCACTCTATTTGGATGATGCAAAGTATAGGAACTTTTAGAACAGTTTCGGATAATAGTGATGCACCTCTTGACCCAATAGCATTGATAAAGGAGGCAAAAAAAGAACCCTATTTTAAATATGCTTGGCATATCGATTCATCTAGTAATATTTTAAACAATGAAGGTTTTACTGTTGATGAAAATGCAGATATCAATGTAACAGAAGCATGGAAACTAAGCATGGGACAAGGGGTTATTGTTGCGGTAATTGATGATGGTGCAGAGGTTGAGCATGAAGATTTAAAAGAGAATGTTATACTGGCATATAATGCAAATACAGAGAGTGACCAAGTTAATCCACATTCAGAAGAGGGTTCTCATGGAAATACTTGTTCAGGCTTTATTGTTGCTCCTATTAATGGGAAAGGAATGGTTGGGATTGCTCCTAAATCTAAAATAATTACTATTAGTATGGGTTCAGAGGAAGACGAAGATATGATTAAATCTTTTGAATATGCCAAAAATAATGGAGCAAAGGTCATTAGTTGTAGTTGGGGAACAAGTGATGTATCTGAGATTTTAGTTTCTGAACTAAAAAAGATGTATGATGCAGGAATTACTGTTCTCTTTGCCTCAGGGAATGAAGGTTCTTCTTTAGATGCAAATAATGCAGATGGTTATGAAATTAATGACGAGTCTGAAGTAGAGTGGGTTATTGGTGTTGGTGCGAGTGGAGAGAATAATGATGTAACAAGCTATTCTAATTATGGAAAAAATATTGATATTATTGCTCCTGGTGGAGATACCGAGTTATCTTCAGGAATATTGGGCTTAGATGACATGGGTGAGAATGGCTCAAGTGATCAATACGATTTAGTTACCAATAATTATGCTTTTGTTGATGGTACCAGTTTTGCGACACCTGTAACCGCAGGAGTTGTAGCATTGATGTACAGTGTTCATCCTACTATTACACCTGCACAAATAAAAGAGATTTTAATCAAAAGTGCCGATAAAATAGGAACAGAAGTTGATGCCTCTTATGATAAGAATGGTTTTGATACCAAACGAGCTTATGGAAAAGTAAACGCAGGTAGAGCTGTAGCTATGGCAAAGGCATTAAAGCAGTAAACATTTAAGAGAGGCATAGTAGAATATCTATAGATATTCATCTCAGAGATGAGATAAGGAGAAAAAATGTTTGAACTTGTAACCATTTTTTTAATTACTATGTTTGCTCTTATTTTTAGAGAAATCTACTATACCTTACGAAAAAAAGAGTATAAAAGTTTTAAAAATATAATGCAAACAGCTGTGAAAATTTATTTCGTAGTGATGTTTGGAATCTTCTTTATAGGTTGGATAAAATCTGTTTGGAACAGAGACGACTTTACAAATCAACTAACTGAATACACTCAAAATACAGATATTTACATCGATGGCTTTAAAGTAGTTGAACCTCAAAAAATCATGAAAAAATTTATTAAAGTTCAAGGTGGACACGCTCACGGTGCAGGAGAGTTAAAAAAGATAAAACATACAGTTATTTTATCAAACAAAGAGCATAATATGACCATTATTTTAGCCAGAGACTCCAAGTGGAAATGGGAGTACTCTTTCTCTGTTTTAGAGCCTGAACAACGCTATATAGGCGTTGTTCGTAATATCTTTCCTGTAGAGGTCTATAAGTATAAAGAGGGTCTTCAAAAAGTTGTGATTAAAGAGTGAAAATCCCGTAGGGTGCAGTTTTCAACGCACCAAGAAACCAAGTTTTCACATAAAAACTTCTCGCCAAAAGGCTTAATAACTCTTTCGGTGAAAGCTCTATTTTTTGCCAATTTTAATAATGCTATGTTGAAAACAGCACCCTTAATATAAACAGAGGTAAAAGTGATAAAATACTTCAACAATCAAAAAAATAATTTATCTATTTGATGTATTAAAAGATAAAAAATAGAACAATACTATATTTTAGGTTAAAAATGAACAGACAAAAAACAATAAAAAACTCAATCCTAGGCACAGCCCTAGGCGACTCTATAGGTTTACCTTTTGAGGCTCTCTCACGTCAAAAAATTGCCAAGAAAAACCCTACCTTTCAAAAGCAATCACTCTTTTTTGGAAAGGGAATGTTCTCAGATGATACAGAGCAGACGCTATCTGTTGCTCAAAGTCTAATAGAGAGTTATGATAATGTAGAGCTGTTTCAAAAAGCGATGAGACGACGGCTTCAACTTTGGTTTTTGGCACTTCCTGCGGGGATAGGCTTTGCAACTATGAGAGCAATTGTCAAATCGTTTTTTGTTAAAAAAGCAGGTGTCTTTTCGGCTGGGAATGCACCTGCGATGAGGTCGGCTTTGCTGGGGATTTTGTTTGGTCATGATGATGTTAAATTGGTAGAATTTGTCAGAGCGAATACAGAGTTAACCCATACCGACCCTAAGGCGTATTATGGAGCATTGGCTGTGGCTAAAGCCTCTTATCTAACCTCTATAGACCAAGAGGATAGGTTTTTTGAAGCCATGAAAAAGATAGTTGATGATAGAGAGTTTTTGGAGCTTTTAGATACGGTTGAAAAGAGCCTTCATTTAAGCTCTTTGGATTTTGCCTCGAAATTGGGTTTGGAAAAAGGTGTGGGTGGTTATGTCTATCAGACACTGCCTATTGTTCTGCACTCATGGTTACGAAATAGAGATAACTTGAAACAAGCGATTATAGATGTTGTCCTTTGTGGAGGAGATACCGATACAAC